>Ga0335081_10000728_pt1 | contig 54012 bp, 50 predicted proteins | sample Lox_Sample_35_FD_206713 | JGI IMG/M metagenome (GOLD analysis project Ga0335081, IMG submission 206713) | Soil microbial communities from Loxahatchee National Wildlife Refuge, Florida, United States - Lox_Sample_3.5 | ecosystem: Environmental > Terrestrial > Soil > Wetlands | place: USA...
CAACGAAGAGCTGGCACTCGCGGCTTAATTGACCGCGACGTTCCGCCCGCGACACCTGCTAGCGGGGCCGGAACGACGACAGCAGGTTAGTTCGTGAATGTCGCCTTCAGGTTCACGGGCGAAACTTCAACTGGAGACTGGCGCACTGGATGGCCTGTCCACCGGCAGTTCAGTGGGCGAGACTCAAAGATGGAATAAGCATGTAGTCACTCGCGTGCGCTTTGCTAAGGACGTGGGTTCAACTCCCACCGCCTCCACCATATTGAATTTCGCTCGGATTCCGAGATTGCGCGATTAGCAGCGACCGTGGTTTCGGCCAATGAATTCCAGTGTTTTTTGAAGGTAACGGTTAGTGTCTGAGCGCGTACAAGGCGGTTCAATCCGACTTTTTGGAGGAATGCCTTCATTTCCAGAAAGTTTTGGTCAGCAATCCATTTCTCGGCCTGATTTGCTTCTAAAATGAGGTTTTTGAGCGGTTCAATCGGACTGCATGACTCTTTCTCCGTTTTGGCCAATTGCTGCTCTAAAGTGGCCTTTTGGACGATTAGGGGGTTCTTAAGCTCTTTGAATTCGCCAAGTTCAAGACCGCCTTCAGTAAAGGCGGTATTTAGCCTTTCGATTTTGGTTCTGAGCGCCGTTAGTTCGGCTCTGATTCGGTCAATATGATTCTGCCGCTCTCGTGCTTCATCGTTCTGCCATAGTTCAATCTTGGCGAGGAATTTCTCTTTCCATTCGTCGGGAATTGTGACCAGCGCTGTGTTGCGCCTCACTTCCTGTGCGAATGATTGCTCCGTAATCATACGCTGATCGTCCAAATGGGGCTTCTTGTTCTTGTGGGAGCAACGGTAGTAGCGGTACTGGCGACCGCTCTTTTTGGTGTGCCGCTCCCCTGTAATGCAATGACCACACGTGGCGCAGGTGGCGAAGTTGAGAAAGAGAAATCCCTTATCGCTTTTCTTTTTCCTAGGCTTACCAACTTTGGCCAGTGCGGTTTGAATCTCGTCGAACGTCTTTTTTGAAATCATCGGTACGTGCACACCTTGGTGCATCTCTCCCTTGTGGAGAAAGACGCCATAATAGAAGGGGCAACGAAGTAAGTGTCCTATCGAAGAAAGCCGAAGTGGCTTTCCATTCTGGCGTCCGGGTATGCCAAGCCGTATCGCTTCACGCTGGATGGCGGTTAGAGTGTAGTCGCCTGTAGCGAAAAGCTCCATAAGCCGCTTAACCTTGTCGAAAAGTTCAGGATGCGGCTCAATCGTGCGTAGGCGCGGTTCGTTGAAGTAGCCCAGAGGCGCTCTGCCGTGAAACATGCCGCGCCGAACCTTTTCACGAATGCCTCGGTGAATGTTCATGGAAAGGTCGCGGACATACTGGTTGGCCATTCCTAGTTCGACGGCAATCATAAGGACGTTGTCGGAAGGCAGGTATGTACGTTCAAAGGTGCGGATTTCTTGGATCGCGCTGCGCTGAAGCATTCCGATGATCTTGCCGCCGTCGTCGAAATTGCGGGCGAGGCGATCGAGTTTCCATGATAGAATGGCGTTGGCCTCGCCTTTTTCGATACGGCTCATCATATCGTTGAAAACTGTGCGGCCTGGCTCCTTGGCGCTTCGGCTTTCGGTGAAGGTGTCTGCTATCGAGAGTCCGTCCCGAAGCGCAATGCCATTCAATTCCGAAAGCTGCGCTTGAATGGAGAGAATCTGCCTGTCCTCGTCTTCGCTCGACTTGCGGCAGTATATGAAGTATTTAAGCATTGGGTGAAGTGTATCAGAAGACATAATTAAATGCGAGTACAAAATGAAACATGATTCGGAAAACATACTGCCGAAAGGATTAGCCGCGAAGCTGCGTGGAACTTCTGTGCGCGAGCGAATTCTCCATCGGCTCCACAGCGTGGCTCTCGTTTTAAGCGGACGCTCAGCGAGCGAAGCCGCACGAATCTATGGAGATTCTCCCCGTGCGGTGGCGTACTGGGTTACGCGCTTTGAGAAACAAGGAATCAGGGGTTTGGGAGAAGATTCTCGTCCTGGCCGACCCACAAAATTAAAGTCTTTGCAGACTAAGAAAGTGCAAGCATATCTTAATAAGTCTCGTGAGAGATCACAGCCAGTGAGTGCCAAAGCCCTTCAACAGTATATCAAACAGGGCTTTGGTGTCACGCTGACTACTCGTCAATGCCTCCGTATTCTTGCTAAGTTCCGTACATGAAGATTGACGCTCGTTGGAAGAGCGAAGCAGTGATGCTCCCGCCTTGTACGCGCTCAGACACTAACCGTTACCTTCAAAAAACACTGGAATTCATTGGCCGAAACCACGGTCGCTGCTAATCGCGCAATCTCGGAATCCGAGCGAAATTCAATATGGTGGTCCTTTCTGACGATCAATCGAACCGTCCTTTACGAAAACCCCTCGTGAGTGGGTAGCCCTGTCCTCGACCTTCAGTCGGGGGAGATACTGACGGTTGACTTGCCGTTGTGGTTTGCCCCTGACTTGGCCTCGGCGTCACTCCTCGGCCTACTTTTGTGAGAGGGGCGTGCCCCGACCCCCTTACCCCCTGCCATCGAACCTCCCCCAGGGGGAATATCGCTGGCCAACTCGTATGTTTTTGTGGACGCGTCTTGTCTCGAATTCTGCAATTTGATAAGTTCCGCAACCATGATTGAGCACCTTTTCGAAATCACTCAAATCACACGAGAGATGAGAGAGAAGGCTTGGGAAGGCGGGTGCGCATATCTCAAGGGCAAGCCCGATGTCGTTGAAACTATCAAAGTGCATCTCGAAAAAGATCTTGCCCGTCTGCAACGATCTTGGCCAAAAAGACTCAAATGCGAGCACCTCGACAATTTGGAAAGACACATCCATTTTTCAGAGGCCACCGATTTTGAGGACATGCTCCGCAGGGACATTCCCGGAATTGAGCAGGAAATCGAGCGGCACTTCCGTCGGAAGTTCTCGGAAGCTTCCGGGGACACACTAGAAGGAATGCTCCATCCGGTTGTGCGCAGCAGTTGCTATAAGCAGTTCAAAGACGGGCTGCTACGGGATGCGGTCTTCAACTCTATAACAGCCGTCTTCGATTTCATCCGAAAGCGCTCTGGTAGCAAGAAAGACGGCTGGGACCTCGTTTCCGAAGTCTTCTCGGAATCCAATCCAAAACTGATCTTCAGTGAACTCACAACTCTATCGGGCAAGATGGACCAAAGGGGTTTTTTGAAGATTTTTGGTGGGGCTTATGAGGGAATTCGCAACCCAAAGGCTCACACCCTAGATCACGACCTAACGACACTGAAAACGGCCCAATACCTAGTCTTCATGAGTCTCTTGGCGAGAAGAATAGAGGAGGCGAAAACCCCGACATCCTAGATATGAGCCGCATTCCCGGAAACACTTTGGAACTTGGCATCGTCGATGGCCGAGGCGTCCCCCTCGAAATGACGCCTGAATTGCGGTCTACGCATCTGTATATCTGCGGTGCAACCGGCACGGGCAAATCAAAAATGCTGGAGCATCTCGTCCGTCAGGACATCAAGAATTGGTACAAGACAAAGTGCGGTGCGCTCGTTATTGACCCACACGGCTCATTGTACGACAGCCTCATTAAGTGGGTCGCTTGGAACGAGAAACACCTGAAGGACGTTCCTATCGTACCGATTGATCTGCGGCAGACGGACTGGACGATTGCCTATAACGTCATGCGGACACGCCCTGTCGCCGATCCTGCCCGCCTTGAGCATCACTTCCTCGTTGCATTGGAGGCAGGCAAACGGCCCGTTCGATTTCGATTCCAGATACGCAGTGACAGTTTGTCCATCGGATTTGCGTCTTGCGGAGAGCATTGGTGATAGGAAGACTCACCGATTTTAACACGTAGACAGTGAATTGGTCGAAAGCGCCGCGAGGCGGTTAAAGCGTTGGTTGTGACAGAAGCGAAGCAACGGAAGAACGGACGATCTGCAATGGCTGGCTCGCCCATATTCGCAGGAGCCGGCCGCAGGAACGACGGCGCAGTTCCTCAGCGCGGTCGTCCTCCGACGTTCTTGTGATCCTACCGCTGAGTTTGACTATCTGATTCTCGCCGTACGGAAAGCATGTATCGGAAGTGGGTTTGGAAGTGAACTCATGACGCGATTTTATGAAGGTGATGCTATATTGGCGCCACACGGAAGATCGAAATGCCTAATACAATTGATCCTATTGACGGAATTGAGCTGTTCGCGCGCACAATAAACAATCAAGCGACGAAGTTGGTAAAACACAGACCGGAAAGTTGGGCAAAGCCGTTTCATTGCTTCGAGAATGTAATGGGCACGATCACGCGCAGCGGTGGGACTGGTTGTTTCGGTTGGACATTCCATTACCGAATCGCTGAAGGAATTGGGGGATACAGTGTCGAGGCATATCACTCACAGGTAGGCACTGACGACGGCGAACCGGAGGACAAGGCCGACGGCCACAGGCGCGAGGATCTCGAACAGAAACTCTTGCGAAATGAGGTGAAGGCGTTGGTTGCCACTGTTGCACTCGGAATGGGTTTTGATAAACCGGACTTGGGATTTGTGATCCACTTCCAACGGCCGGGATCGGTTGTTCACTACTACCAGCAGGTGGGCCGCGCTGGGCGAGCGGTGGACTACGCCTACGGGATTCTCTTGGGCGGTGAAGAGGACCAGGAGATCACCGATTACTTTATTCGTTCGGCTTTTCCGCCGCAGGCGCACGTGGATGATATACTCAACGCTCTGAACAACGCAAACGACGGGCTGTCCGTGCCTATGCTGCAAAAACAGCTCAACCTTTCGTACGGCGACATCCAGAAAACCTTGAAATTACTATCGGTCGAATCGCCGTCGCCGGTAACCAAAATTGGCCCACGCTGGCACGCCACGCCGGTACAGTATACGATGAATCACGACAAAATCCGGCGGTTGTGTGAACTGCGACAAGCAGAACAGCAGCAGATGATCGAGTACATGCGGACGAGCGAATGCTCGATGCAAGCACTGGGCCGTGCGCTGGATGACCCGGATGCCATTCGCTGCGGCAAGTGCGCGAATTGTCTGGGACGTGAACTGGTCTCAACAACGGTCAATCCGGAATTGGCGAACCAAGCCGGTATCTTCTTGAAACGCAACTATCAGGTTCTGCAACCTCGGAAGCAGTGGCCTGTGAAGGACATGTTCGAGCACTATCCATTCAAGGGGAAGACCATTGAGACTGGGCTGTTGGCTGAGGAAGGTCGCGCACTTTCACTCTGGGGCGATGCTGGCTGGGGACACATGGTTCGTGAGGGCAAGTATCATACGCATCAGTTTTCTAATGAGCTTGTGGAAGGGTGTATCCAGATGCTCACGCAATGGAATCCAACGCCGAAGCCGACTTGGGTTACCTGCATTCCCTCGCTTACGCACCCGGAATTGGTACCGGATTTCGCCGCACGACTGGCGGTCAGGCTCGGACTCCCGTTTGTAGCCTGCCTGAAGAAGGTCTGTCAGAATCAACAGCAGAAGAGCATGCAGAACAGCTACCAGCAGGTGAAGAATTTGGATGGTGCGTTTGCCGTGGACAAGGCCATTATGCCGGCCGGACCGGCCTTGCTGGTGGATGATCTGGTGGATTCGCGCTGGACATTCGCCATCACAGTAGCGTTATTACGGCAAGCTGGATGTCCAACGGTGTTCCCGATGGCTCTGGCTCTCAACTCCCCACGGTCGGACTGAGGAGAAAAAACATAATGACTGACCAGATCACCGAAAACGCGAAAGCGATCCTGTTGCTGTGCGGCCGCTTTTCCGCGAGTGAGCAAGACGCGGTGTTTCCGCTGAGCGTGAAGGAGTACGACGATGTGGCGACGTGGTTGCAGAGCAAATCGTGGTGGCCGTCCGACCTGCTGAAGGAGGAAAACCTCGCCGCTCTGAATGATGCGTTTGCGCCCATCCAGTCGGACAGGATTAAGGCTCTCCTGGCACGCGGCGCGGCGATGGCGTTGGCGATTGAGAAGTGGACGAACAAGGGACTTTGGGTGCTTTGCCGAAGTGATCAAGATTACCCCCAGTGCCTCAAACGGCATCTCAAAGGGAACGCTCCCCCGATTTTATACGGAGCCGGCGAGCGCGAGCTTTTGTCCAAAGGTGGTCTGGCCGTGGTTGGCTCTCGGAACATCGACGCCGATGGCCAGAGCTTTGCGCGCGAATTGGGAGAATGCGCGGCTGAGGCCGGTATGCAACTGGTCTCCGGCGCTGCCCGCGGCGTTGACGAAACGGCCATGCACGGCGCGTTCTCGGCCGGCGGCAGTGTCGTTGGGGTAGTAGCCGACAGCCTGTTACGATCAGCGGTTTCAGGAAAATACCGGGAAGGAATCCGGGATGGCCAACTTGTGCTGGTTTCAACCTACAATCCTGAAGCCGGCTTTAATGTGGGAAACGCTATGGGTCGAAACAAATACATCTACGCGCTCGCCGACTATGCGGTCGTCGTCAGCGCTGACTATCGACAAGGAGGTACTTGGGCTGGGGCCGAGGAGGAACTGAAACGCGAAGGCGGTCGGCCAGTCTTCGTGCGAACCGGTGCCCACATGCCGAAGGGCAACAGCGAATTAATTAAGTTGGGCGGCTTGCCGTTCCCGTCGGATAGCGTGAAGGGCAATTTGAAAGAAGCGCTGAGAGCCGCCTGTGCCGACACATCCAAACCCGTGGCAGTAGCGGAAACGACCGCGACCTACGTTCAACCTGAATCACACAAGCAACCTTCCGAAGTTCGCGAGACGCCTACAACCGCGTCATCAGTATTCGATGTAGTAAGACCGCTCATTCTGAAGGCGTTGGAGAAGCCCAGAAAGCTGGACGATCTTGCAAAGGTCTTGCAGGTCCGCAAACCCCAATTACAGGACTGGGTGACACTGCTGATCGCGGAAGGTGTGTTAGAGCAACGTACGATCCGAAAGACTAAGAAACTTGCGATTCGCAAAACAGGTGAGGAATTGCAGCTAATGTAGCAGAACGCTTGTTAACCCCAATCAGATCCTCTTCACTTTCTCGGGTCAGTCTTGTGCGAGGCGGTTTTTTCGATGCCAAGCCAAGTGTGTTGCCTCCGGCCAGTACTTCGGATCGCTTGGCAGGAACAGCCGGTGGCCGTCGAAGTCGGCGAGCTTCTGGCCGTGGACGCCTTCTTCGATGAATTTGTCATGGTTCACGATGACCCGGTAATCACCGGTGACTGACCAAAGGCCACGGTCGAACTGCCAATGGGCGTTCTTACAAAGCGCGAGGCCGTTGCGCGGGTCATTGTTGCGGCTCTCGCTGAACTCGTGGATGTGCGCGGCGTCCACGATGCTTTCCATGCTGTCCTCGCCGAGCGTGGTCATACGGTAACCCGTCAGCGCGCATGTGTGCTTGTAGGCGACGATGACGACTTCGATTCGGAAGCGAGCATCGCGTCCGCGTTCGATGGGCGCGGTGTAAAGCGTGCCAGTTTCCTTGGCCGTATCGGCACGCGCCGGTTTGAGGCGCAGCATGGCGCACAATGCGATTCGTTCTTCGGGGCGGAAGTATGAAGGCGTCTCGATGAGAACGCGTTTCGCTTTCTCGCGGAATGCCGGGTCGCGGAGACAATCGAGAAACGCGGGATCGAAGCGAACTTTCACCGTGAGATTGCGATGGGGCGACGGTTTGCCGTCAGCCATCAACGGCTGCCAGATTCCGGACGTCTTGAGGTGATGGAATGGAAGGCGCAATTCGAGCGGTGGCCTTTTGCGGTCGGCGATGACGGAATTGAACAGACTGAAACGAAAGGCGAGGTCGGGCGACAACGGCAATTCCGAGCCGGTAATCTCGCCACGGTCGGCCATTTCCAAGATGACCAAGAGCAGGAATGGTTTGTGAGGTGCGGGGTCGCCGCGAGCGCGATCGATCTGGAGCGTCGCGAGTTTGTGCAACCAGTATGACTGGTCCTTGATCATACCGGGTTAGGCCATGAAAGACAGAGATGCTCCGACAGGCTCAGAACGACATTCGTGGCTGCCGACATTCGCGATCATCCGCGTCCATTCGCGGTTAACATTCTGTCGTTTCATTCCGAACCGGGAGTGGCCGCAACTCGGGGTGCTGGTGTCGATCTGGATGGGGCATTCGGAGGGAAAGGCAGAAGGATGAGGGAGGAAGGAGGAAGCCGGCCTTGGTGTTCTTCGTGACTTCGTGGTGAACAATGGAGGTTTGCCGCCACTGTAGCCGACAAGCCACGGCCGGGAGTCAACAAGGTATAACTCTCGCAGATGGTTACGGCGGTACTCGCTCACCTGCATCAGGCCCAATCTTACCGTTTGAGGTGATAGCTCGACAAGCATGGAATGAAACTCATGGCTTGTACCTTTTCCCACATTTCGCGGCTGCGATTCTTCATGGCCGGGTGGCGTCGAATAGGTTAAAAGAAATTCGTGATCAAGTTCTCACCGGCTCGATTCGCAGTTTTGCTTGCAACCGTAGGCGCGCATTGCGCGGTCTCATGCGCGGATTCGAAGCAGGAGGTAAGGCCAACGAATTCGGTGCCGATTGAACTCGTCCGAGTTGCGGCTACGGGCTTCAAGGTGGGAACGGTCGGCAGTATTCATGATGGCACAAAAACACTTCGTCTTGTTATCGACGCTCCAAATTCGTCGGTTTTGCCGTTCAATCAGTCGGCGGTGATACAGAGTACCGCGCAAGCGCGACAGGGACCGGATCCGAAGATTCCCTATTTCACGGTGCGGTTTGCCTTGCCGATTCCGCCGGACAACGACACCAATTCGACGGGTCCGTTAACCGGAATGGATGCGTCAGTCTTTTCGCACAACCACTCACCGGGATTCGAAATCCTGCCCAACGGCGATGCGTTGGCGATCTATTTCAGTACACCGCCTGGACAAAGTGAGAGCGCGCCCTCGACGACGTTCGTGCAGGCCCGACTCCGCTATGGTGCGGAAGAATGGGACCCGCCGGAGTTGTTTTTCGACACTGTGGGCTTCAACGATCAGTCGGGCTTGCTCTGGACCGACGGAAACACCATCCGTTTCTTTGGCGGCGGTCGTGGTGCCTCAGCGTGGATGCCATTCAAGATGGCGGCTTCCACTAACAACGGGGCGACGTGGACGCTATCGTTGCCGTTGCTCGATCAACCCGCGACGAATTTCTCGGCGCAACCCATCACCAGCGCGTTTCGTGCGCCCGACGGCGCGATGTATTTCGCGATGGACGGGGCCAAATCCACCAGTTTTTTGTGGCGGAGCCGTGACGATGGCGTTCACTGGCATGACATGGGCGGACGGACAAGCGGACGCCACTCGACGATCGTGCCACTAAACGGCAAGGGCGACCTGCTCTCCATCGGTGGCAAAAACTCCGACGTTGAGGGTTGGTCGCCAGAGAATACATCGAGCAATTGGGGTGCGACCTGGAGCGCCGCCGTCGCATCACCGTTTCCAGCGCTCGGCAGCAATCAACGTCCCTCCCTGATTCGCCTCGCGAATGGGCATCTGTGTTTTGTCAGCGATTCGTACAATCGCAAAACGGGAAAATCTACTGAAGGTTGGAAGTATCGCCAAGGGTGCATCGTGGCCATCTCGAAGGACAACGGAAAGACCTGGCACATCAAACGACTGTCGGTCGAATTGCCCCACGAAAAGGACCGGAAGAACGGGACCTTGGGCTACGCGACCGTGCGACAGGCGCCGAACGGCGTGATTCACGTGTTGGCGACGATGACCAATCCATGTTTGCATTACGAATTCAACGAGGCGTGGGTGTTCTCAGATGCCGGTGACGTTATGCCCGAAACAACCGGCGGCAGGATCCGAAAGTACCGGGAGAATTATCCGAGCGGTGCGCGGCACGCCATTTGGAGCGCGCGAATATGTCCCCATGGTCGGTATCTCTTGGAAGGAAAGGAAACGACGTATTACGAGAACGGACGCAAAGAGCATGAGGTGACGTATACCAGCGGGTGCAAGACCGGAGTCGAAACCTTCTGGGCTCAGGATGGCACAAAACTGTGGAGTTGGATCCATCATCCGGAGAAGAACGCGAGTACATGGATTCATTACTGGGACAATGGTCGCAAACGGATCGAATCGAATTGGAACACGAAGCCGCGCGCCCGGGATCTCGACCGTAGTTTCTTTGGCCTCGTGGCTAACGGCCCGACTCATCAATGGAATCGTGATGGCAGCCCAGCGCGTGCCTACAGTTTCACCAATGGTTGCCTTGCCGGCACAATTGCTCTACCGGCGCCCCAACTTTGAACCGCAGGTGCGCCTCTAGTCGTACGACACAGTTCATTGGCAGAGTCGTTGGTAGGGGCCGACCGCCGGGCGGCCCGCGTTACAAGAACTCGGCGCGCCCAGCCGTCACGCCCTACCTTTCAAATCAAGTGTGTCGGAGCACTAGTATGAATCCGAGACCTGGCTGTGCTAAGCTTCCGCGCCGTGGAAAAGCAGATTGAAATCAAATCGCTTCATCGCGAAGAGTTGACGGATCGGCTGGCTGATCTCGGTGAGCCGGCGTATCGAGCCGATCAAATCCTGCAGTGGGCTTACCAAAAAGGAGCCAACTCCTTCGACGAGATGACCAACTTGTCTGCAGGTCTGCGCCAGAAACTGGCAGAGAGCTTTGAGCTCTGTGCCCTGCGAAACGTGCGGACGCGAAGCGCGACGGACACAACAGAGAAGTTTCTGTTCGAGTTGCACGACGGTTCGCTCATCGAAACGGTTCTGATTCCGGCGACACCCGGACTGACCACCAGCAGCGACCGTCACACCGTCTGTGTCTCGACGCAGGTGGGCTGCGCGTACGGCTGCAAGTTCTGCGCAAGCGGCCTCGACGGCGTGAAACGCAACCTTACCGCGGCTGAGATCGTCGATCAGGTCGTTGCCGTTTGTCGGATCACCCATCAACGGGTCACCAACCTCGTCATCATGGGCATGGGGGAACCGCTGGCCAACTACGACCAACTGCTGCGCGCCATTCGGATCATCAATGCGCCGTGGGCCCTCGGCATTGGCGCCCGCAAGATCACCGTCTCCACGGTAGGCCTTGTCCCGCGAGTTCGGCAACTCGCCGACGAACCGCTGCAGATCCGACTCGCCGTCTCACTGCACGGGGCGACCGACGAGGTTCGCGAGAAGATCATGCCGGTAAACAAGAAATACCCGCTGAAGGAATTGTTGGCCGCCTGCGATTATTACGTGAACACGAAAAAGCGGATGATGACCTTCGAGTACATTCTCATCGACGGGGTCAACGACTCACTCGAGCAAGCGCACAAGCTCGGCGCTATTGCCAACAGACTTCACGCGAAGGTGAACCTGATTCCCTACAATCCCGTGGAAGGCCTGCCTTGGAAGCGCCCGGGCCGCGACCGCTGCAAGATGTTCCAGCACACATTGAAGTCGCATGGCATCACCGGCACGCTGCGCATGGAAAAGGGAACCGACATCAACGCCGCCTGCGGCCAATTGCGCTTGCAGACAGAAAAATCGTGAAGCGCTATGCCGTCATTATCATAGTGCTTGCGGGGCTGAGCGTGCTGGCCGGATATTTGGCAGTCCACCAGCTTACGCGCCGGCGCCATTCCATCGAAACGCTCATGCGGCAACGAGGCGAATTGCAGGATGTCCTGGCAAATCTCCAGACGAATTTGAACCAACGACGGCTTTATTGGTACTATGCGTTTCGCGAGGTTGAGGAGCCCGACGAGAGGGTTTGGACGCTAGCCGTTCGAAAAGTGGATGCTGAAATCGCCGCGAAATCGAACGCTTTGGTCGCAGTCGAGAGCCAACTGTCTTTGGCGAAATCCTCGAAAGCTCGTCGACTTTACAAAGTTCGTAGCCGCATCTCGTGATACTGACCGGCCGCAACATTTCTCCGGTGGTCGGTAGCGAGCCACTTGACTGCAGACTGCACCGCGTGAAGGATGTTCATCATGGCGAAAGGCTACGAGTTTTTCGAACACACAGCCGACGTTGGCGTGCACGCCTATGGCTCCACGCTTGAGCAACTATTTCAGAACGCTGCGCAAGCCATGTATGAAGTCTTGGGGAAACTGGAGAAAACCGGCGACAGGAAACGAAGAGCAGCAGAGCTTCGCGCGGAGAGGCTGGAAGATTTGTTGCACGATTGGCTGGCTGAGTTGCTCTACGAGGTGGAAGCCAACCATATCCTGTACGACGAGATTGAGATCACAAAGTTAACGCCATCCGAAGTGGTGGCGAAATTGCGCGGCGGTTTGATTGATTTCACCCGTTCGCATACCAACGAAGAGATCAAGGCGGTTACCTATCATCAATTGCGCATCGAACAACTCCCAGACCAAACATGGCGAGCAACAGTGATTTTCGACGTGTAGTCAGATTGGAACAGGAACAGGCCCGGCATCGACTGTCCTGTGAGGATCGGGAAGGCCGGCGTTCCGCATTTCGCACAGCCCACCCCAGTTGCTCCGCTGCCGATCACAACGCTTGCTCTGCAAAATGTGGCATCCCTGCCACCTCCTGGCGTGGTGTACCGTTTTCATTTTCACTATGGCGTGAACAAAATAGTCTCCGCCAACGCCGTTGCAAAGTGCCAGTACTTCGATTATTCAACGCCCCATGAAAAACTGGCATGAGGTCGCGGCAGTCACGATCTTCGCGCTGACGTACGTGTTGATCAGCGGGCGGCAAATGAAAGTCCTTCCGCTGAATCGACCCGCGGCAACGCTGTTGGGAACGGTGTTGATGGTCACGTTGGGAGTCTTGACTCCCCAACAAGTCTACCGCGCGGTAGATTATGACACGCTGGTGTCACTTCTCGGCATGATGTTGATCGGTGCCTACCTCCACCTTGCCGGCTTTTTCGGCTGGGCGGCCGAAGGGGTGCTAAGGCTGGCAAAGACACCGCAACGGTTGTTGCTGTTTGTTATGCTCACGTCTGCGGTGCTGTCCGCGTTGCTGGTGAATGACCCTGTTTGCCTGTTGCTGACGCCGCTGGTGGTGGTAGTGATCGTGCGCGGACGATTGCCGCTATTCCCCTATTTGATGGCACTGGCCACGAGTGCCAACATCGGCAGTGTGGCAACCTTGGTCGGCAACCCACAAAACATGATCATTGGCCACATGTCGCATATTCCATTTTTGCATTTCTCGACAGCGCTGCTGCCAGCGGCCGCAGTGGGATTGGCGATCAATTATGGTGTGCTTCGCTTTGCTTTTCGCAAGACTCTGGCCGACGCCAGAATTCCGGAAAATCGCGGCCTGCAAGACGGCCCTACGCTCGATAAGAAGCTCCTCGGGTTGGTCGCGGTCGTGCTGGCTTTGGTGTTTGTCGGCTTTTGTCTGGAGCGATGGACGAAGTTGCCATTGGCATGGACCGCATCGGCGGGAGCGGCGCTGATCATGGTGCTGGCCCGACGCGATACACACGAAGTCTTGAAATTGGTGGATTGGCATCTGTTGCTGTTCTTCGCCGGTTTGTTTGTCGTAGTGGAGGGACTGAACAACACCGGGCTTCCAGAGGAGTTTTATACAACGTTGCGGCCCCTGTTCGGCTCCAGCGTAACGGCCCAAGCAACGAATCTCAGTTGGTTTTCAGTCGCGGGATCGAATATCTTCTCGAATGTTCCTTTCGTCCTGATCGCTGGCAAGTGGATCCCAAATTTCACCGAGCCAGAATTGATGTGGAAAGTGCTGGCGTTGGCGACCACGTTGGCCGGCAACCTGACGATTCTCGGCTCAGTAGCCAACATCATCGTTGTTGAATCGGCCCGAAGGCACATTCAAATCGGCTTCTGGGATTATGCGAAATATGGCCTGCCGATTACGGCACTGACAACAATCGCTGGGGTCGCATTGTTATTGGTTCTGAATTAAACGCCTCCCGTTAAGGGACAACGATCCAGTCGCCGTTCTGAACGGGAATGTCTGGCGTAGAACCGTCCAGTATCCGTTCGATATTTACATACGTCACCTGTTTCTTGCCGGCGGAATCATAGCGAATGAGCTGCACACGCTCGGCATCCGCCGCGGGGGCAAGCGCGCCTGCGGTGTGGATCGCTCCGCTGACGGTTAACTGCGCCTGGTTGGAGAGCGTTACGGGGCCCGGTCGGTTGACGCGGCCAATCACATAGACCACCGCTTCGCCGGTGCCCGGCGCTGATAAAATCGTCACCGTCACCGGCGATTTGAGGAAATAATTCTTCTCCAAGGCCCTGCCAACCCGGTCCTCGACCTCCTTGGTCGTGAGTCCCGCCACGATGGCACGTCCCAGCGGAGGATAATCAATCAGGCCGTCGTTCGGGACCGTATAGGCGCGGTTGAAGGTGCGATCCCGTTCCACGGTGATGCTGATCACGGCTCCGGGAACAATCAAATGCGTTTGCGCCGCTACCGCCGGTTTGGCTTCCGTGGCACCAGCCGCCGTCGCGGTGGTCATCGTTGTGAATTTCCCTGAAGACAAAACTCGTGTAGACTGGTTGGATTGACAACCGGTCAGCAGAAACAGAACAAAAACAATCGTGGCAATCCATCTCATCAGCGTGAAATCATAATGGCTTCGACACAAAACCACCATCAGCAACTCAAAGAACTGCTTTCTCGAGGTGATTGGGACAACGCCCAGGCCTTCTGGCTGGACTTGGCGGAGCAGTTTCCCGATCAATCCGACTTCCTGCTGTTGCTCGTGAAGGAATTCATGGACGTCGGCCAGTCCGCCCTGGCTGCGGATCTGGTTTCGTTGATCGTCCCGAATCTCAAGGAGAACGGCAAACTGCACGAATGGCTTTATGCCCTGAAGCTCCAGGCAGAAGCCAGGCCCAGCGACAAACCACTCCGCGCCGACCTTGTCGACGCGTACAGCCAGATTTACCAAGCCGATCCACGGCTCAAGGCGATTCTTGCCGTGGCGGAACTCGATCAACCTCGCACGCCGTTGCCGATCGCCGTCGCTCGCGCGGACGCACTTCTTGCCCTCCAGTCGGGCACTTTCTGCCAACATAAGAGTTGGGGCTTCGGACGCGTCAAATCCTTCGACACAACGCTCGGGCAGATTGTCGTCAGCTTCGCGCACAATCCGTCCCACTCGATGCAACTGGCGTATGCTGCCGAAAGTCTCACGCCGGTGAACAACGAACATATCGAGGTGCGCAAAACGACCGATCTTGCGAGTCTCCAGCGCCTCGCCACCGAAGAGCCACTTGGCTTGCTCCGTGTCGTCCTCCTGAGCCACAACCGCGCCGCCACGGCGGATCGTATCGAAGCCACACTGTCCGGCTCGGTGGTCCCCGCTGACCAGTGGAGGAAATGGTGGGAGAACGCCCGCAAGCTCTTGAAGAAAGATCCGCATTTCGAGTTCCCGTCCAAGAAGACAGCCCCGGTCGTCCTCCGCACCGCGCCGGTTTCGCAACAAGACGAATTGTTGGAGGCATTCCGTAACGCCAAAGGTCTCGCCCAGCAAACCGAGGTGGCCCGGCAACTCCTGAAACTCGTTGACGAACTCGATAACGCCGATCTGCTGGTGCAGGAGTTTCAAGACGCGTTGCTCGAAGTTCTCCAGAAGAGTCCGGTCAGTCGTCAGGCCGAGCGCATCGAGGCCGCCGTCGCAATCGAACAATTGCGCCAACATCAGAAGGCGCCGGTCGAGGACACTGTGGCCCTCATAAACGCTCGAATGGCGGAAGTCCGCGACCTGCCGGCGCTTCTAGACAACTTGAGCGCACCCGCCCAGAAACGCGTTCTCGCGATTCTCAGAACCTCTGCGCCAGCTCGCCTGCTGCGGGAGATCAACCATCTGTCCGCGCGAGATCTCGACGAGATTGCCGACTTGCTTGCCCCCCAAGCCGAGGCCATTCAGCAATGGATCCACAACCAGACCGCCAGTCTCGCGTTGTTGGGCTGGGTCTGCAAAAGCATCGGCTCGCCCGCCTTACGCAAATCGAGCCCCTGGATTGACATGTTTCAAACTCCGGCGCTTTTGCTGGCGGTCCTCGAAGCAATTGAATCCGCTCCAAACAAGACCGCGAGCAAAGAACTCCGCGACATACTGTTCGAACAAGAAGAGTTGGTGGCCGACCTTCTGGCCGGGGCCGATTCGGAAACGGTCCGCAAGCTCGTGCGACAGATTTTCTCCAGCACGGTGTTCGACGAACTGGACCGGCGTTCGCTCATGGCGCGCATCATCAAAGAACATCCGTTCGCGCAGGAATTCCTCGTCACCAATGCCGTCAAGGAGCAGCCACTGATTGTTTCCCAAGCCAGCTACGACCGTCGCAAGGCTGAACTCGAAGACATCATTCAGAAAAAGATCCCGCAAAACAGCAAGGAAATCGCCCAAGCCCGGAGCTACGGCGACCTGCGGGAGAATTTTGAGTACAAGGCCGCCAAAGACATGCAGAAACTGCTGATGCGCCGCCGTGCCGAATTGGAAATGCTCCTGGCACGGGCCCAAACGACCGATTTTGCTGAAGCGAAGACTAATGCCGTCAGCATCGGCACCAGTATCACTGTTACCGATCTGGCGACGAATCAGCCGCATGCCTATCATATCCTTGGCGCCTGGGATAGCGACCCCGCCCGCGGCATCATCAGCTACCCGGCGGCGCTGGCGCAGGCACTCCTCAACAAGAAAGTCGGCGACACCATCGACGCTGCCAGCGAAACCGGTTCACAGAAATTGCGCGTCGATCGAATTGAGAAGGCCCCCGCAGAAATTCTACAATCGCTGTGAAATTTCAACCCAACCGCAATCCGCGAACTGCTGCGCTTTCGCGTGTCAAGTGAACGTGGCGGGCGCCGCGTCAGACTTGCTCGTGCAGAATACAAATCAGTCAACGAGCCGTGAACCGCTGTACGACAATCGTCTGGATCACTGAGAAAACGTGGTGAGCACGGATCTTCTCCCTTTCATCGCACGTGCGACCCTAGTAAGAGATCGGAAGGATAAACGCTTTCTGGAAGATCCGATCGTCCACATTAATCCCGGTTGCGCCGACTCTCGTAGCTCGATTCTGCATAGCAGCTGCGCTGATCCGTTCCGCAACCAAAACCATTTCGATGGTCGCCGCCATAAAACTTGAGTCGCGACCTCTAAACACCTTGCTTCTCGATAGTCATTGCCATTCAGCGGGCGACATTTATACTAACGGCTTCCAGTGCAACGACAGGAAAAGTCCATAGTCATTCGTAAGTGGCAACGGATTGCAGCCTCAATATGGTTGTTCGCCTTACTGATACAGATACTATTGTTCTTCGTAGGTCTGATGGACCCCGTAAGACGCGCCGCTTCGCTCTGGGGCAAGAGTCGTGATGAGCGCCTGACGGTCGTATGGCAGCCAGGCAGTGTATTCACTTCTATCGCCAAGCAGTTTCCTATGAACGCGCGGATCTTCCTGATGCATCCGAATGCTATGCTGCAATACAATTCAGTTTACTATTTCTATCCGCGAATAGTTACGATTACCCTGACGAATGGACTTTATTGTTCCGACGAAGAGTTCAAGGCATGGGACGAACAGCCGACGGACGCCCTCTTGTTCAGCAATCACATCACATACGTATTGACCCTTGAACACGGTGGGAGGGCGTGGCAGGTGAGGGGTGGGGTTCAGCAAGAAATCGCGGAGTGGGAAAGCGCGCATGCTTCTAAGTGATTTACCTGCCCAGTTGTTTGCCATCGCGGTCATTTTCGCAGCGGGCGGCGCTGTTTTTTATGCGGTCGAAAATCAGCCAGATCGCTACGCGCGATTGGAGCGAATCGCCTACTGCTATCCGCTGGGGTTGTCGGCCCTCGGCATGCCCATGTTTATACTGTCATGGCTCGGCTTCCATCTCAATGTCGTGGCCATTACCAGTTTGACAGCGGGAGCCGTTCTTGCGGCAAAAGCTTGGCGGCGTCGGCCGCTTCGGCAATACTGGGTCGGCGGCGTGCCAGAACCGTGGAAACCATTGACAGAATTCGAATGGCTCTTGTTCGTCATCATCATACTCTGTCTCGGGGCTCGAACCGTCGCTTGCTCGCTGGCCCCACTGAACGACTGGGACGGCATCGCCATTTGGGGCACCAAGGCGAAGGTGCTCTTCTATAATACCGTTGGGACCACCGATTATTTTCACAAGCCAGAGTACTCTTATTCGCACACTCCGTATCCGTTGCTGTGGCCGTTTATGTACGCTTGGGTATGTACGGTTGCGGGAAAGTGGGACGATTTGCTGATGTTGATTCTCAATCCTGTCAATTTCATTACTTTCACGGTTCTTCTATACTTTGCGATCAAACGGTATGCAGTGCGTACTGTTGCTTTGGGAATTACAGCAATCGCGACGTCTCTGCCCACCGTGATGCACTATGTCGAATGCGCGCAAGCGGACGTTCCGCTTATGCTAATTTGGGGATCGTCGCTCTTCTGTCTATTCGAGTGGATGGCAACACGCCGAATGCCTTCGTTGCTCTTGGCGGCGTTCTTAATGGGCGGAGCAATGTTCACCAAACAGGAGGGGAAGATAATCTTCATTGCTTCGGTCTTTGGCGCTGTTGCCTCCGTGATTGCAGCTGCGCCTGCCGGCCGTCGCAAAAGCCTTCTAGGGCACATTGGCGTCTACACATTCCTGAGCCTTGTTTGGGTCTTGCCGTGGCTGATTTTTCAAAATGGCATCAAAGACTATAGCTGGGATTTCGGCGGAATTGGCCTGTCCACGGTGCGCTGGAGCCAAATACTGGCGTTGGCGAAAACCATTGTAGCCAATGCGATTGTGCTGAAGAATCAAGTGGATCTTCCCAAATGGCACATTCTTTGGCCGCTGTTCGTGTTGTCTTATGCCATCGCGCCTGCACTTCGCCGACATCCATGGGGTTGTCTGTTATTGATTTTCGTGCTGCATGCTGGCGCCGTAGGAACGGTATTCTTGGCATCGCGCTGGACAATCTCTTTGCAGAGCATGGAGATCGCCTTCGAGCGTTTCACAATAGTGATGCTGCCACCAGTCTGGCTGATTCTCGCAAAAGCGGCGGATGATTCTTATGCACAGTGGCGGACATCCAACGCAATCCTTGAAAAGCCTGCAATCAAAGGAATGAAAAACCCTGCGCGTATGACCAAGCTTTGAAGGCTTCGTCCAGCACCCTAAATCCGTTCATCCGCATTGGCGAGTCTTCCCGTGCTGTCTTATGGGAACAGAAATTGTTAAGCAGTGGAATCTGTGCCTCATAAAGCAACAGTGAGACTGCCGATGCCAAACAGAGATTCCTGCTCTAACCTGACTTTCTCTACTCGACCTCGAAATCGGTTTTTTCCGAGCCGTTGGGGAACGCAAGTTGTTGCGGTTGCGGGGACGCGCTTTGAAAGCGGCGTGTCGTACAGACCCCCCCTCTTTTCAGACACCTTTGGTTTGCCGTAATCTCTGCGCAGCGTGTACCTGAAGTGTCATCGACGGTTCAAAGACGGCAAGGAGCATCGGTACTGGAGCATCGCGGAGAAACGCCGCTGTGCGGGTGGACGGGTCGTCGATCGACACGTGCTGTATCTGGGCGAGATCAACGACAGCCAAAAGGAAGAATGGGTGCGCTGTATTGAGGCGTTCGATGTGGACGGCCAGCGCCAGACCCGGCTGGCGTTGTTTCCCGCCGACCGGCCGATTCCCGCGCATGCCAGCGACTATGGCGTGCAGGTGCGCCTGAGCGAGTTTCGACTCCAACGACCGCGCCAGTGGGGAGCGTGCTGGGCATTCTGCCAACTCTGGGAGCAGTTGCGGCTGGATGTGTTCTGGCGGGAGCGATTGGCCGACAGTTGCGAAGGCCCCTCGTGGTATCACGTGCTGATGGTGTTGGTGGCGTATCCGGCTGTTGGATCCGGGCAGCGAGTGGCGACTGCATCGGCAGTGGTACGCGCAAAGCGCGCTGGGCGATTTGTTGGGGGAAGACTTCGCCGTGGCCGCCAAGGAGCCGCTGTACCGCTGCTTGGACAAACTGCTGGCGCACAAGGAGGAGTTGTTCTCGTTTCTGGTGGAGCGCTGGCGCGATCTGTTCGGCGCGAACTACGATGTGCTGTTGTACGATCTGACCAGCACCTACTTTGAGAGGGATCCGCCGTTGGCCGCAGCGGACAAGCGGCGCTACGGCTACAGCCGCGATCACCGCCCCGACTGTGTGCAAGTGGTGATTGCGTTGCTGGTCCCGCCGCAGGGCTTGCCGCTGGCCTACGAAGTGATGCCGGGCCACACAGCCGACAGCACGACATTGCCGGCGTTTCTGCAAAAGATCGAGGACCGCTACGGCCGGGCGCGCCGGGTTTGGGTGATGGACCGCGGGATTCCGACTGAAGCGCATCTGGCGCTGATGCGTGAACGTGGGCTCAGTTACCTGGTGAGCACACCGAAGGGCCGTCTCAGTCAGTTGGAGCAGAGCTTGCTGGCGCAGCCCTGGGACCAAGCGCGACCGAGCGGGCGGGTCAAGCTGCTGCCGCGGGAGGGCGAACTCTACGTCTGGGTGCACAAGGAACGAGCGATGCGCCGCCGGCAACTGAAGCGGCTCTGGGCGCAATTGAAGAAGCTGCAACGGCGTCGCCCCACCTACGAGACGCTGTTGTTGAAAGTGGGAGCGGCGATCAAGGAAGCGGGTCGCGCTCGTGCCCTGGTGCAAATCGCACTGCCGGATCCGCCACCGCAGGGCGAGCGAGCGCGGCGCGTGGACTTCTCGTTCACGTTGAACAAACCCAGATTGCGGGTGGTGCGCCGCCGGGAAGGCCGTTACCTGCTGCGCTCGAACCTGACGGCCGCTGATCCGACGCAACTGTGGGAGTTCTACCTGCAACTGGTGGAGGTCGAGGCTGCGTTCAAGAACCTCAAAGGCGATCTGGCGGTGCGTCCGATCTTCCATCAACTGGGTTCACGAATCGAGGCGCACATCTTCGTGGCGTTCCTGGCGTATTGCCTGCACGTCAGCCTCAAGGAGAAACTGCGCCGGCGCGCTCCCGGACTGACGCCCCGTCAGGTGCTGGACAAGCTCGGCGCCCTGCAACTGCTGGACGTGCACTTCCCCACCACCGAGGGGCGCGAGCTCATCTTCACCCGCCACACACAGCCAGAGAAAGACCAGCAACTGGTCCTCTCGCAGTTGGGTTGGCACCTGCCGCCCCAACCACCGCCTCGTCTGACCGCAAAAAAACAGATCGAAATGTAGTACAGACCTCCGGAACCACTTCGCTGCAAATCAACAGCTTACCCAACCAAAACTCGCCCAGTAGAGAAAGTCAGGCTAGGGGGCGAGGACCTTCGAACGCGATCCACGACGCCGAATTGCCGTCTGAGCCTGAATCACAACAGAGATTCTTCGCTTCGCTCAGAATGACAATTTGGTAAAGTGAACCTATGAACGTCATCAATGTCGTAGGGAATCCCACACCACAGCAACTTGGCAAGCTCGGCATCTTCACCTGGCCCATTTGGGAGAAGGAAGTGTCGGAGTTTCCGTGGCACTATGACGAGATGGAAACGTGTTACTTGCTGGAAGGCGACGTGATCGTCACGCCCGATGGCGGTGAGCCAGTGCGTTTCGGCAAAGGCGATCTGGTTACGTTTCCAAAGGGCATGTCGTGCACGTGGAAAGTGCTGAAGCCGGTCCGCAAGCACTACAAGTTCGGTTAAAATTGCTGACGCATCTCGATGCTGGGTGAAGCAACAAGCCCGCTGGCGATCACGGTCGTGTGCTGCGAGCGCCCGGGTCAGGTGCTGAAGTCGTCGGCACGGTCGTCCGGGTCGGAGTGCTGTTCGTTTGGTTTCCTCGCGTGATTCGCCGTTCGAGTGCGCGATGTAGCGGACTGTTGGCCGGAAGCTTGGTCGTCCATTCCTGGGCCTCTTGATATCGCTGCAAGTGGATGCAGACCCGTGCGAGATGCATGAAGACAAGCTGTCGTTGATCATCGTCGAGCGGTTGACCGAGGCAGTACTTCCAAGCGGCATACGCTTCTTCCCAATCCGGTTTGGGCATCATATAGAACGTCTCGGCATACGCCGTGGATAGGTCGAAGTTTTGTGGATCGAGATCGCGCGCCTTGCGGAATTGCCCCAGGCTGTGTTGAAAAATTTCGTCCTTGGTCCAACCATAGACAGTTTTCGATTCATTGCGGAAACAAACGCAAGTCGTCGCCCAATTGAAACGAAACACAGGCTCGGTCGGTACCAATTCGATGGCCTTGTCGTAGAGTTTCAGCGCGTCCGCCGCGCGGCCATTGTGACCGTAATAGTTGGCGATATCATTGTACGCATAGGCCTCCTTCGGATCGATTGTGATGGCCTTCTTCCACCACGTCATGGCTTCTTCCTCTCGTCCCAGATCGGAGAGGTAATCGCCGTATGCGACCATTGCGCGCGTGTGTTTCGGATGATCATTGAGAAAATGCTTGTAATCGTTTTCGAGCCGACGTTCGAAAGCGTGGAATCGTTTTTCGGCTGCAGGGGATGTGTCCCCACTCATCTCGTCCGACTGCGCCCGCAATTCGTCAGTGCGCGATAATAAGAAACGAAACCATCGTTCGACGTCTCGCGGGTCTTCCTGCCCCATAACGCGTCCGGCCAGCAAAATCACCGCGACGAAGAAAATCACTTGTATGCGCCTGCGTCGCACGGCCTCAACGTCCCTTCCAGTTCGCGGCCGGGTTCTCCCCGGCCACGCGTTTGTCGAGTGGATCGTATTTCTCGGCCAAGCCAAGCTCGAACGGCTGATTGTCAGGATTTGGAGCCACGTCACGGTACTGCGCATAGCATTTATAGCAGATGGTTACGTCGGGCAGGATTTTGTAGAGCACAGCGTCGGCAATCGCAAACGCCGCCCACACCAGCGTGCCTTCGATCAAACGGTTTTTCCAAGCGCAGAGCAGGAACAACACCGCGCCCGCAGCAAAAATGCAGACGCCGAGTGTCCGATTGAAATCTTTCTGGACGTAAACCTTGTGGCAGTCGCAAACAGCGCAGCAGTCCACCAGGTTGTTGCGCCGCATCCGCTCCGTGATGTGCAGACGGACCGGCTGTTCGCACAAGGGGCAGGGCGATTCGTCCTGTCCCGCCCCGGCGGGATCGAACTCCAATTCGCGCTTGCAGTGGGGACACAAGAAACGGATCTTCACGCGGGCACTCTACCACAGGCCTTTTCTTGCGCCAACCAAGGGCCTTGGCGCTCCGCGAGGTCAAAACTCGCGCACCGACTGCTCCAATCAACCACTCATCCCAAACGCAGGCGTATGTATAAGCAACAGTCTTACGGGCGTCGACGCGCAAACCCCAATGCGCCAAGCAAGCCCAGACCGACTAGCGTGATGCTCGTTGGCTCAGGAATAGTCTGTAGTTGGAAGGATGTACAGCCGTCAGTTTCGAATACGGGCCCGCCACCGTAGATAATCTCCGCACCGGGCTTGAGTGTTGCTCCGGGAGTACCGGGGTCGTTCACCATGTCCTGCAAGTCGATGGTTGTGCTGCTGGAAATGTCGGTACCTGCAGGGAACATCCAGTTTGCGGCATAGGCCATATCCATAGCATAGATTCCCAGTTGATGTCCTGCTCCTACCACGCCCGCGGGATTATCGAACACCACGATATACGCTTGCTCGTGTGCAATGGTAGATTCACTGTATACCGACTCAATCTCCCAGCTTCCCGCGTAGCCGGTACCGTCGCCCACGGCGCCTTCAGCAAAGACTACGAAGTTATCCAGGCTGGGACTGCCAACCGTCGGCCCCATCGTAAACGTGCCGACCTCTACTCGGTTGCCCAACGGAACAGGAGTCGTCCCATCTGCCAACGATACGCACGTCGAGTAGTTGGCGCCCCAGGTCACATCTATGTTCGCGGCTTGTGAACTCGGCACAACACCGGTCACCACCAACCCGACTATCAGATATTTGATGCATCCATTCATTTTGCCTCTCCTTTTAGTGGTTTCTTCAATGTGGCAGTCCATGTCCGCGACTTGTCGGGCCGGAGACACGTCGCGTGAGAGGACGGTCGGCGGACGTTGTTCACGTGGGATAAGCCCGTTCGGGTATTGGAACCACACCGGAACAAGTTGGGGATATGATAGAGATACCGCAGCCAGTTCGTGTCGATTTCACGAAGCACACGGACTTTTCTACATCTGATAAACGCCACTCGCCACCTTCTCTCGCCGGGTGCGACTAAAGCAAAGCGGTGCGCAAAAGTCGAGACGTATGTTGCCCAAAGCGCACATCTTCTTCCCGGCTCGACAACAGTCCGCTCTTTCGCGTATTCACTTTTGCCGTGAAAGCGGTGGTGCAACGAGTGGCGCGAGCCAGTGTAAGCGTCGACGGGCAGTCTGTCGGCCAGATTGGACGCGGCTTGCTCGTGTTGCTCGGCATCGGCAAGAACGATACGTCAGCCGACTCCGACTGGATGATTAACAAACTGCTCAAGCTCCGCATTTTTCCCGACGACGCGCACAACATGAATCGCTCCGTCACGGATATTGGCGGCGAAATCCTCGTCGTGTCGCAGTTTACATTGTACGGCGACGCCCGCAAGGGCCAGCGTCCGAGCTTTATCGACGCCATGCCCCCTTCTGAGGCAGAAAGGCTCTACAACGATTTCATGTCGAAACTGCGGACCTCTACTTCACTAAAGCTTGCGGAGGGCAAATTCGCCGCCATGATGGATGTGGAGTTGGTGAACGATGGTCCGGTGACGATTGTGTTGGATTCGCATGCGTAAACCCGCTGAAAAACATCCTGAACCAGTACTGACGTTTGGCGCGCCGCGAAATCTTGCAAATGTTTCCGTCATCCTCGTGGAACCCGCCGTGCCGGGTAATATTGGTTCCGCGGCGCGCGCCATGAAGACGATGGGGATCACAGATCTCGTTGTCCTGAGCGGGCCAAAGAATTTCACGGATCACCAGCAAGCGATCATGTTGGGCCACGGCGCCGGAGACGTTCTGAAGAAATCGCTCGCGGTAACGACGTGGGAAGAAGCAACCGAGGGTTTGCATTGGCTCGTCGGCACCACCCACCGCAAACGTCGCGCCCAATTTCCGCAGGTCATCGAAGCGCGTCAGGCGGCCATGAAAATCGCGGAGCTATCTCGCAGAAACCGGGTCGGAATCGTATTCGGACGGGAGGAAGCTGGCCTCACTGATATTGAACTGCGTCGCTGTCACGACATCGCCAGCGTACCGCAAGCTGCCGACCATCCCTCGTTGAATCTGGCCCAAGCGGTGATGCTGTTCGCCTATGAGATTTACTTGGCCAGCCTCGGCGAAGTGCCGAAGCCGCGCTACAATTTGGCGACCGTCCATGAGGTCGAATTCGTGTTGAAACATCTTTCCGAATCGCTGGCGAAAGTGGGTTTCCGACCGCATCAGGGTGATCCGGATTCGTTCATTCGTTCGCTCCGTCGTGTCATTGCCCGCGCGCCGCTGGAAAAGCGTGACTGCAACGTCCTTCACCGCATTTGCCAGCAGATTGATTATTTTGCTAAAGAGCGTGAAAAAGTCCACTGACGGAAATGTTTCTGATTCTTCCGCGCCCCAGCACTTGTGGATCTGCCCTCAGATTCGAAGTCCAGAGCAGTTTTTCGGATAGCATTCCCGGGCGGAGCGTAACCCCGAAAAGCTAGTGCAACCAGACCGGCCGGCCATGAAACTTGATGCCTTTATGTTCCAAAGCCTTGATCAGTTTAGCCAGCCAATGCAAGAACGTATCGAACCGCCGGAGCACTGCTTCCTCGGAATTCTGTGAGCCTTCCGCACTGGCCAGAAGCGAGGTGGGCCCCCCCTGCTGGACGTGAACGCCGCGCGCGCGGCGGGTCACTTCTGCCTTCCAACGCTCGAGGGCGGTGACGCGGGCTTCGAGCGTGTAATCTGCTGGCTTGATCTTTTTCAGCACTTCCTTGTCGGCAGTGGTCAACTGCCCGTGCTTCACAAAAAGGTCCACCACTGCGGGGCATAACCTTTCCGCAGCTTCCAGATGTTCAAATGCGGGCGGGACCGCTGGTGCGGCGATCTCTTGCTGGACAAGGGGGTTGGAGACATTGCTGGTTGCCGCGACTGCTTCGGTGGCCGGATTAAAAGAGCGAACGATGCGTGAGGTCGAGTGATGCTGTGCAACTCCGACGTGCAAAACGCTGACGGCGCTGTGGGCCGCCCGCAGTTCGCTGTCGATTTCCTCCGGCGTGGCCACCGACAGTGAAACACTCCGCGTCTCCGGGTCAACGGTCGCCCGGAGCGATTTGCCTTTGAAAATCTCCTGGGCGCCTTCGAGGCTGCGCGCGTTCTGGATGCCGATCAGATCGTGCGGCGTCATCCTATCGATGACGGAGAGCACGTCGTTATCGGGAGCCGCGAGCTGAAGGCCCAGACTGTTCTGGAGTAAAAGGGAAAGTTGATCGAGGTTCGGATGCTTCTGACTGCCGCCGAATAGCGCCATGACGCTCCTTTCCGGGGTGACTCACATTGAGAAATATACCCCGGGCTCGGGGCAAGAAGCAAGCTTGGAATGCGACGCCGAAACACAAAAGCCGCGCTTGAGACTCGAACGGTCTCCGCGCCACGTGAAGCGCGTTCTGTGTTGATGGGCTGCACACTGGGTCAAATCGTCCGTGATCGTCGTCCCAATGTGCGGCACAGCGATCGCCCATGATGCGTTCGCGCAACCCGATTTTATTGATATTTTGTTCGTGACGGACGGTCGGTCGCAGCGCTATGCTCCCCGGTATGAAAGTCGTTCGCACGGTCCACGATATGCAGACCGTTGCCGCCGACCTGAAGCGCTCGGGTCAACGAATCGCTTTGGTCCCGACCATGGGCGCGTTGCATGAAGGCCACGCTTCACTAATGCGCAAGGCCCGCGAGCAGGAAGTTCGTCTCGTGGTCAGCATCTATGTCAACCCCACCCAGTTTGGTCCTCACGAGGATTTCAAACAATATCCGCGTGACCTGGAAGCCGACACCCGCGTTTGCCAACGCGAAGGCGTCGATGTGTTATTTGCGCCGGCGGATGATGAGATGTACCCGGGCGGTGCCCTAACCACCTGGGTTCACGAGACCAAATTGGAGACGCGCTTCGAGGGCGAACGGCGTCCGGGGCATTTCCGCGGCGTGTGCACTGTCATCGCGAAACTTTTCAATATCGTCCAGCCGGATATTGCAGTGTTTGGCAAGAAAGACTACCAGCAGTGGAAGATTATCGAGCATCTGGCTCGCAATCTCTGTTATCCCGTCGAAATCCTTTCGGCTCCTGTGGTTCGCGAGCCAGATGGCCTGGCGATGAGCAGCCGCAATCAATTGCTGACGGCCGCGGAACGCGCGCAAGCCACTGTGCTCTGGAAAGGACTCAACGTCGCACGCGACCTGTTTAACGGTGGCGAACGCAGCCCGCACCGACTGGAAGCCGCCATCCAGCGCACCGTTAGCTTGGCACCCGTTGCCCGGTTGGATTATGCAGCGATTGCCGATGCGGAAACGCTTGAACCCGTTCACGAGGCACAGCACGGCAATGTCGCGCTTCTCGCCGCCTACATTGGGTCAACTCGTTTGATCGACAACGCAATCCTCTGAGCGCATTACGCAGGGTTGGGCCGCACTCCTTTGTCGGTTTTATTGGCGGGCGCGGCTGAGATACGATTCCAAGATGGCCTTGTTGAACCCCGTCATATCGCCCACTTTGTTTCCCCGGCCATCGTACACCTGAATGTACGGAATCCCATGAAGGCCGAATTGTTGGCTAACGGGTGAACTCCATTTGACAATGTCGATTTTGCGAAGGACCAGGTCGGGATCTTTGTTGACGCATTCCTCCAAAATGGGACCGGCTTGCCGGCACGGCCCGCACCAGTCGGCATAGAAATCGACGATCGTGATCTTGCCGGGTATGCAGTGCTTCTGGATGTCAACCGACTCCCCGTGGCTGATGATTTCGACTTTCGTGAACGCATACGGATAAGGAGACGGCGGCGGGTTGATTTTGGGGCGAGGAAGTGGAGCCGGTCTGTCCGGGAGGGGATCGGCGCTGAAGGAAACGCGGGAGATTTTCGCCAGCGGAATTCTGGCAGTTTCGCCGCTGGCGCTGTCGAAATTCAACGCGCCACGAGCATACAGCCAAATCTTGCCAGCAGCGGGCTTCTCTCCGCCAACCTCGACCGTAGCCAACACGGCGCCGCTGGGAAAATCGATTGTTGAGATTGAATTCGCCGGCACTTGGACGGGTGCAGTATTCGTCGGCTGCACAACGAAAAGGTCGTTCGCGTAGCTGAGGACCCGGCCGGACACCAATTTGCCGCTGGTAAGTTGGATGAGGTCAGCCGGAGCGGCTGACGCCACCCCCAACAGGATGAGGGTCACAATAGACGTCTTCACAACTGCTCGTGGGTGCAGCTTTCTTGCCAACAATTTCGCGAAAATTGGGCATTATCGGCGTTGTCTAGGGGCTGGGCGATGTGGTAAGGTTGCCAGCAATGGCCATTCAGAATCGCATTATCAAGGTCCAAAAACGCAATCGGGCACTTGTTACGTTCGATGAGGAGCGAATTTGCCGCGCCATTCTTCGGGCGGCGGAATCCATCGGCGGTTTTCGACAGGATTTTTTGCCGGGCATTAACGACAAGGTGTTCGAAGCCTACGGGTCTGAGGAACGGATTGCCGAGTTTCTCGGTGACGTCGTGGTCTTGTGTTTGAATGCGAATCCGCATCATCTCACGGCTAATTTCCCGCCGACGATTGAAACGATTCAGGACCAGGTGTTGCATGCACTCCGCAGTTACGGATTTCAGAACACAGCGGACGCATACGAATGCTACCGTTGGGGTCGGCATTGGTTCCGCGAAGGCGCCATCAACGAAACGCAGTTCGTCGGCAACGGATTCCCACGGAAACGGATGGAAAAGATATTGGAATCGAACCGTCAGCACGGATGCGACACGGTGGCCGGGTTAAACGAAGTAGTGCGCGGCGGGAAAATCAAGGCACTCGTGGAAGAATCGTTGGCTGCTTACGAGGGGGCGCTCGACGAGGCGGCGCGCAAGATGATGACCCGGCTCAACGCGGGCGATAACATTCGCATGATGTGGGTGAGCGGTCCGAGTTCTTCGGGCAAGACCACGACCACGGTGAAGTTGACGGAGCGGCTGCAGAAACAGGGGCTCCGGTTCCTGATGCTGAACCTCGACGATTATTTCTGGGCGCTGATCGATCATCCAACCGATTGGATCAATGATCGTAATTTCGAAACACCGGAAGCGCTGGACATTCAGTTGTTGAACCGACATTTGAAGGCGCTGCTCGATGGCGAGAAGATCGACAAACCAGTCTACAGTTTCAAGGAAGGCCGGCGGACATCCTCCAAACCGGTCAAACTCGAGAAGGACCAGATCCTGCTCCTCGACTGCTTGCACGGGTTGTATCCGCCCATTACCGAGGATATCGACGACTCCACTCAGTTCCGGGTTTACATCGAGACCCTCAATGTGTTGTACGAGGGCGATGGCAGCACGAAGCGGCTGACCAAGTTCACGGACGTGCGGCTGATTCGTCGGATGCTGCGCGACGTACAGCATCGCAATCACAGTCCGCTGTCAACCATCTTGCACTGGCATTACGTTCGCGCCGGTGAACTCTTCAGCATCATTCCCTTGATGGGGCTGGCCGACCACGTCATCAATGGCGGCTTGACCTTCGATTTGCCGGCATTGAAACCATTCTTTATCGGAGCGGACGGCCATTGGCCCAAACCCGAGGATATGAAACAGTACTCGAGTTTCCTCGATGCGCGCATCCGGTACGAACGGGTGAAAGCACTCCTGGAGTCGGTCGAAGGACTAACGCGCGAGCAAGTCCATTCTCGCGAGATTATTCCCGGTGACGCCGTGATCCGCGAATTCGTCGGCGGCAGCACGGTCAAGATTCCCCACAACGAGTGAGCGACCAACAGAAACTGATTGCCGGGCTGCGCCAGGCTTGGCGCGACGAAATGGCCAGCGCCCGCAACTATCGCGCGTTGGCCGAGCGCGAACGAAATCCCGAACGACGTACGATCCTGGCGCGTCTGGCCGAGGCCGAGGACAAACACGCTGCCAATTGGGAGGCACGGTTGCGCGAACTCGGCGTGGAACTCGGCGAATACCGGGAATCGTTCATCGAACGGGCGCGGCGCTGGATTTTGTTGCAGAGCGGAACGGAAACCGCGGTGATGAAGCTCGAGGCGTTGGAGGACGGGGCGGATTCGTTGTATGACGATTTGGCGAAGGTGGCACCCAACGATCAAGTTCGCCGTCAATTGCTCGAAGCGCAAAAGGAAGAACAAACCCACAGCCGCGTCCTGAGTGAGTTTAGGAATCCCGCAGTTGCCCCGGCCCAGCGCAAGCTCGATAAGATCCTTGGTGGCGAACGCTGGCACGTCCGCTCCGGTAGCTGGATCGGACAGGCTATTTATGGCGTGAACGATGGGCTGGGCGCCGCCTTCGGCGTGGTCAGCGGGGTGGCGGGCGCAACGAATGTGAACAGTGAGTTTGTGTTGCTCAGCGGAATTGCGACGGCTATCGCTTCGGCGTTGTCCATGGGCAGCGGCGCCTATCTGGCCACCAAATCCGAACGTGAAGTGTATGAAGCCGAGGTGGAACGGGAGCGCGCTGAAATTGAGACGGACCCCGAACAGGAGCGCGAAGAGATGGAGCTGTTTTACCAATTGAAAGGGTTCTCACCTGAAGAATCCAAGAAGATGGCGGCGCGGTTGGCTGAGCAGCCGGAACATTTGCTGACCACTCTGGCGCACGAGGAGTTGGGACTCTCCGAGCGAACCTTTCCGAATCCATGGAGGGCAGCGAGCAGCGCCACGGTGAGCACTGCTCTGGGCGCATTTATTCCGGTGATCCCCTTTTTTGCCATGTCTGGAACGGAGGCGCTGATTGCCTCGTTTATTATCAGCACGGCGGCCCATTTTGTTGTCGGCGCGTCGAAGGTGTTGGTCACCGGCCGTTCGTGGCTGAAGAGCGGTGCGGAAATGACGATTGTGGGTTTTGGCGAAGCGGTGGTCACGTACGCCATCGGATTGCTGATTGCGCCAACGCTTCGCTGAACCAGTTTGCGAGCGAAAAGCGTCCAGCGTGTTCGGGTTTGTAGCCGCAGGACTCAGCCTGCATCCGTCGCGTTCGGATCTGTAGTCGCAGGCTTTAGCCTGCGCCGGCATTGGTCACTCGTCTCCGTCACTCCTCTCACCCGCGAGAAACGCCGCACTCGGCCACCCCGCTGCGGCGCCTGCCGTCGATTTATATATAGCGCTATACATAACTCCTTTGCTTTGCCCTCCTTCTCCTCAGCCTTTTGGCCTTTTCCTGCGAAAGGTTATGTTAGCTCATTAGACTGGAAGAATGAGCATAGCGATCACGCTGTTCCCTTTTTTCTGGTGTGAGCGTTGCCACTTGGAATGCGCCGTACAGGCTGTTACGACGCAGCCGCTAGAACGCGGCAGTGAAGAATCCGTTGCCGCTGGGGACAGCGGCCTCTACAACACGGTTCAGCGCGCGGCCCCGTCAAGTCTGAAAGACGTCCCTTGACGGAACAGGAAGCCGTTCTGCTCCACAAATTGCAGTCTTGTGCCTCTTTGCGGCTGCGATTACTGCTTCTTGGCAGTTTGATCTCGCAAGGCGTCGGCGCGCAACGCCATCGTCGTGGCTTCATCGTCGCAGCCGAGAAGGCGCAGGACCGTGATGTAGCTGTCGAGGATTGGTACAAGCTGCGGACTGTTCGGGCCAAGGGTCGCTTCTTTGATCGTCAGAAGACGTTGCAGCAACGGTTCCGCGTCGGCGTTGCGGCCTTGCTTGGAATACACGGTGGCGAGATTGCGTAAATCGTTTGCCACGACCGTGTGTTGCGGGTTGGGAATGGTTTCGTCGATTGACAACGCCCGTTTGTAGAGCGGCTCGGCTTGCGCATATTTCCCTTGGACGCAGTAAACTTCAGCGAGTTGGTTGAGGCTGGACGCAACGACGAGTGCGTTGGTCCCGTGAATTTTCTCGTTTAGTTCGAGCGCGCGTTTGAGCGGGGACTCGGCCTCTGCGTATTTGCGCTGGAGATAGAGTGCCAGCCCGAGGTTGCTCAGGTCTTTTCCCAATTGCGGATTCTTGCCATCATCTGTCTTTTCAACAATAGCGAGGTCCTGGGTGTAACAATTCTCCGCCTTGGCGTACTCACCCAGCGAGGTATACACGGAGCCGAGCGCGCGCAGGGTCACCAGCAGATTCGGGTGGTCCACGCGCACTTCTTTGCGCCAGATCGCCAGCGCCCGCGTCAGCAACGGTTCGGCGTCGGCCGGATTTCCCTGAGCGATGTAAAGCGCGGAGAGATTGTTGAGCATGGTGGCGGCGGCCCGGTCATTTGCGTTTGTTGACTGCTCCCAAATGGTCAACGCCCGTTTATACAACGGTTCGGCTTCCCCGAACTTATCCTGTTCCCGGTACACTTCGGCGAGATTGTTCAGATCAGTCGCCACATCGGGAGCATTCGTGTCCAGAAGCCTTTCATCCATCGCCAGCGCCTGCTGATAAAGCTTCTCGGCCTCGGCGTAACGTTGCTGGCTGTCATAAATCAACCCGAGATTGCTGAGATCAGTGGCGACATCGGGGCGATCGTTGAGAAATTTCTGGTCAATGCTCAGCGCTCGTTTCAAGAGGCTCTCCGCTTCCGTGTAGTTACCTTGAGCACGTTGAAACTCCGCGAGATTGCTCAAAGCCGTGGCGAAATCCCGAGGCGAATCACCGAGGTATTTCTCAGCTTCAGCCAGCGCTTCCTGCCCCGCGCGAACGGCATCGGCGTAATGGCCTTGCCGGTAAAACCGGGCCGCTTCAGCGTTGAACTTCGTCAACGCAGATTCTTCGGCCCGGGCGCTCAGGGTAAGAGCAACCATCAGTCCTAAAACGATTCCAAGATTCATTTTTGCCAGCGGCATGGTGCGATGCTAACAGATCAAATCCAAACCGCAACAGCGTTCACCTCGCAAGCAGGGACATGGCTTTGGCCAACGGGAGATCGGTGGCGAGGACTTCGGTCCTATGAGCGGGCCAGCGGAAGGTGCTGAAGCCCATCCGTTCGATTAAGCGTTCAGTCTGGCGTGGCAAATCAACAATCACGTCCGGCGTTACGCCCCGGCCCTGAAGCGTCCCTTTCGAAGGACGCTGATAATAGGCTGTCGGCAGGGACAACACGGAACCATCGTCAAGAGCAACGAAACCCGTCAGATAGGCGCGCCCGAAGGTCCGGCTGCCAACAATCCGGGCACGTTTGTTGTCTTGCAGGGCGGCCGCAAACAATTCGGCTTCGCCGGCGGTGCCGGCGTTGACGAGCACCACGAGAGGCATGGTGAATTTTTCCCCCGCATTGCTGACGAAGGTCGCGCGCTGGCCGGCCTCACCGTATTCGAGAGCGACGATGTTTGCCGCCTTGGGCAGGAACATCGAGGCCGCAACCTGGGCGGCCTCAAACGTGCCGCCGGCATTGTCGCGCAGGTCGAGAATCACGCCTGCCGCGCGCTCTTTTTTGGCCCGCGCCATGGCGGCACGGAGATCCTCGACCGCCGGCTGCGTGAATTCAGGCAGACGGCAATAGGCAACGCCGTTGTCGAGGAACTTTAGCGGTACCGACGGGGACGCAGCGGGTTTTGCCCTCAGCAGATGGAATTCCCGGGCCGCACCGGTGGCCGGGTCGACCACGCGCAATGTGACTCGTGAATTCGCCGGGCCGTGCATGAGCCGTTGCACGTCGAATCTCCGCGCGCGGAACAGAGATCGTTTGTCGATGGCCAGCAGTTGCTCCCCCTCCAGCAGCCCGGCATCTTGCGCCGGACTGTTGTCTTGCGCCGAAACGATCGTGGGATAATCCCCACGCAGCGCGAAGCGGATACCAACATCCGCGCTGCCGTTGGCGGACTCATTGGTCAGTGCGATCTCCTCAGCAGTCAGCAAATCAGCCTCAGGATCGATCGAGCGGACGAAAGCGCGCAACGCGACCGTGGTGTGCTGACTCTCATGGATACGTGATGGTTCGACGTAGTTCTTCTGCAGGGCGTCGAGTAACTCGGCAAAGCGCGAGAGGGATTCAAAGGATGACGGGCTGGGCGTGAGGACGCGCGGCTCGGTGGCTGCATGGAGCGCAACGGCGAAAGGGCAACAAAGCATGAGAAGGTGAATCGCAACGGAATTGATGCGGTTGGCGGTTCGATATCGCCCGAAGAAGATCATCCGTCTCACTCCTTGCCGTTCTGTGCTGATCGATTTGCGTGTCATCGGAATTCGTTCCCTGCCCCAATCCAGTTACCGACCGGCGCGCAACTGCGCCAGGCGATCTCGCGCCGCGGTGAGATTGGGGTTGAGGCGCAGGGCCTGTTTATAATGTTCAATGGCCGCCTCGATCTTCCCGCCCTGCTCCAGAGCGGCTGCCAAATTGTAATGCGCATCGGCGTAATTGGGATTGAGGCGCAACGCCTGTTCGTATTGTTGGATCGCCTCGTGGAGCTTGCCGATTTTCTCCAAGACAATTCCCAGGTTGTTGTGCGCCTCGGCATATTGGGGCTTGAGGCGCAGCGCTCGCTCGAAATGTGCGATTGCCTCTTCGTCATGACCCAGCATCGACAAGGCGATCCCCAGATTGTTATGCGCCTCGACACAATCTGGCTTGAGTCGCAATGCCCATTCGTCCTGCTCGATCGCTTCCTTCAACCGGCCTTGCTCGCGGAGGATCATTCCGAGATTGCTGTGAGCAATCCAGGCGTTCGGGTTCGCCATCAGGGTATTGGTCCAGAGCGTTTCGTCATTTTGATAAACGTAGGTTTGTCCCCAAGTGGTCACTGCCAGCAACAGCAAGCTACAGGCAGCCACGAAAACGCCCAATTTGCCACCTCGTGGACCGGCCCGCTGGAAGATAATGGACGCTCCGCTCACTGCCAAGGCGATCAGCGCCATGGAAGCCATGTATTGAAAGTGGTCGGCTACAAAGGAGAATTGGAAGAAATAAACATCGAAAAATCCCAACGCGGGCAGCAGCCCGACGACGAAACAACCGAGGCCGAAAATCGCGGCCTGCGCCCAACTCGTGCGGCGGAAATGCCAGAGTACCGCGGCGACGAGAATCAATCCCGCCAGAGGCAGCCATGCCGACGCGGACCCCGTTCGCAATTCCCAGTGCGGATAGATAAAGGAGAGATTCGCCGGCCACAGCAATTTCCCAGCGTAAAACCACACCGCGCGACCCGCGATTAGACAACGTTGTGCCAACGACAATTTCCAGGCAGCACCCGTTGCGCCCGCGTAATATTTCTCGATCCAAACCGTCGCCAATCCCATGATCGCTCCAAGAAAGAAAAGAGGGATCAAGGTCAGAACATCGCGTTTTCCCAAATGTTTCCCCTTCCACCACACCAGAAGCGCAAGCACCGCTGGTAATGTGCACGTCACCGTTTTGCTGAACAAAGCACACAGAAACAACACGAGAACCAACGGATAAAACCGCCAACGCAGCGCGGCCCTCACTCCTTCGTGCGTCAAGGGCCGAAATCGCAAGTATGCCAGTACTGCCAGCAAATAAAACAGGCACGCCAGCACATTCTTGCGCTCGGTGATCCACGCGACGGATTCCACCATCACCGGGTGCAGCGCAAAGATCGCCGACGCCCACCATGCACCGGGGACCTTGAGCCGCAGCAGCACGCGCCAGAGCAACACCGCATTCAAAGCGTGCAATAGCACGTTGACCAAATGATACCCGAACGGTTGCAATTTCCACAGATGATACTCAGCCCAGAAACTACTGAATACCAACGGGTAATACTGCGGCGTGGCTACCGGCTCGGTCCAGATTCTTCGCAACCCATCCAAAGATCGGAGGGTCTGGTTCTTTGTTACGTAGGCATCGTCATCCCAGACGAATCTGCCAGATAGCGACGGGGAATACGTCACGATCGTCAGCAACACGATCAACAAACCGCAGCCCCAATCAATGGATCGCGTTCCGCTCTTCGTGGCGTTGCAAACCTTGGTCACGCTCTCTCTCGATTCCTACCGTGGCGTTTCCCGCGGGCGAGTCACCCCGTCAAGCCGCGACAGCATATTCGATCCGGTTCAAATGCTCGTCCTGATCATGCCAGCTCCTGCCCGCTAATGGCGTCTGTAATCTTGAACTGCTCGAAATGGAACGTCGGGTCGGCACGGAAACTGAGTTTGCCACTCAGTTTTTTCTCCAACTCGATCAGCACCGCTTCGTCTTCCGTGCGCAATCGGCTCAGCACCTCGGGATGCACGAAAATGCGCAGTTGGGGCGTCTCGTGTTTGCCCTGTTCCCGCAGTTTGCGGAGAAGCTCGGCAATTTTACGCTGGATTTCGACCGACATCGATAGCGCGCTTTTCACCATGCCCTTGCCCTTGCAATACGGACAATCCTCATAAACCGCGCTGGCCATGCTCTCGCTGTGGCGCTGGCGCGTCATTTCCATCAGCCCCAATTGCGAGATGTTGAGGATACGCGTCTTGGCCTTGTCGCGACGGACAGCTTCGCGCATTTTTTGCGTGACCTTTTGCTGATCGTTGCGATGCCGCATGTCGATGAAATCGATGACGATGAGCCCGCCGATATTGCGCAACCGAAGCTGGCGCGAGATTTCCTCAGCCGCTTCGAGGTTGGTCTGCAGAATCGTCGTGTCGAGGTCCTTCTGTGATTTGTGGCGGCCGGTATTGACGTCGATGGCCACAAGCGCCTCGGTTTCGTCGATGCAGATATAGCCACCGCTCTTGAGCCAGACCTGCCGCCGAAACGCGCTGTCGATCTGGCGTTCGACGTTGAACTTGCTGAAGATGGGGGTGGGTTCGTTGTACAGTTTGACCTTGTTCCGCGAGCGGCGGCTGATCTGGCCGATCATGTTGCGGATCCGTTCGTACGCGTTCTCGTGATCGACCATGATGCGATCCACTTCTTCGGTGAGAAAATCGCGCACGGTGCGCTCCACCAGATCCGGTTCCTGAAACACACACGACGGCGCGGGCTGGGTCTTGATTTTCTGTTCCACCTGCTTCCAGGTTTGCAGCAGCAATTCCAGATCGCGGATGAAGTAGCGTTTCTTTTGGTTTTCGCCCACCGTGCGGACGATGACGCCCATCCCTTCGGGAATGCGCAGCCGTTGCAGCACTTTTTTCAGACGCTGCCGCTCTTTGTCATCCTCAATCTTGCGCGAGATACCGCGTTGCGGATTGAACGGCATCAGTACGAGATAACGGCCCGGGATACTGATGTTGGTCGTAATCCGCGGCCCTTTGGTGCCGATCGGGCCCTTGACGACCTGAACGATGACCTCCGAGCCGGGCGGATACAGTTGAGGGATGTCTTTTTGCGAAATCTTCGGCTTTTGTTTGGCGCGCTCGCCTTCCGGCATTTCAATCAGATCGACTCGCTGATCGAGTTGCTCGGGAATGATGTCCCAGTAATGCAGGAACGCATTCTTCTCGAAACCGATGTCCACGAACGCCGCCTTGAGTCCCGGTTCCAGGTTCTTGATCTTCCCCTTGAACACGCTGGCGACAATCCGCTCTTCGGTGGTGCGCTCGATCGTGAATTCTTCGAGTTGCCCGTCTTCCAGCACGGCCACCCGATTCTCGAGCGCCTCGGCGTTAACGACGATTTCCTTGAACACTCTCTTTTTACGTCGTCCAGTCAATAGTTCTTCGCCTTTTCTTAATATCTGTTTAATCGCATCCACGTTCTAATAGATCCTCCTGTGAATCCACACATTTTGCAGTAGTCCCAAGGCTGTCATGCTGGCCAGCACGAACGAGCCTCCATAGCTGAGCAATGGCAGGGGCAGTCCGGTCACCGGCATCAAGCCGATCGTCATGCCCACGTTGATGAAGACATGGAAAAACAACATGACCACGACTCCCGTAGCCAACAACATTCCCAAACGATCGCGTGCGTTCGCGGCGATCCGTAACCCGGAAAATAACAACACGGCGTACAAACCCAGCACACACACGCTGCCGACAAATCCCTCCTCTTCGGCAATCACGCTGAAGAGAAAGTCGTTCGGCGCCACCGTGCGCGGCAAATAACCCAATAAATTCTGCGTCCCCTGCAAATAACCTTTCCCGGACCACCCGCCTGAGCCGACCGAGATGAGAGACTGGTTGAGATTCCAGCCATCGCCCAGCGGGTCGCGATTGGGGTCTAAAAACACAGTCAATCGGTCCTTCTGATAATCCTTCAAATGGCGCCAGGCCAGGGGCGCCAACGCCAGCCCGATGATCGTGACCACAACCAGATGTTTGATTCTGACACCGGCGACGAACATCAGCCCGAAGCAGATCGGCACCAGCACCAGCGCGGAGCCGAGATCCGGTTCCAACATGATAAGCACGAGCGGCAGCAACATCATCGCCACTACCCCCCCGACGGTCGCCAACTGCCGCCGCAATTCCAGCGGGCGATGGAAAAGGTAATAGGCAATGGCGATTAACGTCGTCAGTTTCGCAATTTCGGCAGGTTGAATCCCAAACCGTCCGAGCCCAATCCAACGCCGTGCCCCGTAAACTTTGACGCCAGCGACCAATACGAGCACCAACAAACCTACGGCGACAACATACCACACGGTGGCCCATTGGCAGATGAGGCGGTAATCCATCAACGCCACGACCAGGTACAACAGTAGTCCCACCCCAAACCAAATCATCTGCATTTTGTAAAAACTCGGCATCGGTTCGCCCGGTCCACGGTACGACGCGCTGTAAACGAAGAACACGCTACCGACCGCCAGCGCCACCATCGCGCCGAACAACAGCCAGTCCATGCGCCGCAACAATTCGATGTAATGCTTAATCCGCATACACTCCCCGGTTCGCCGTCCCTGCGCCGGCGGCGCTCTTTCCAAAGATCCGCGCAAAAACTTTGCTGGCGACTTCCGCCGCCGTATGGCTGCCGGCGGCGGCGTCCTCGATCAGCACCGAAATGGCAAATCGCGGCTCTTCGTACGGTGCGAATCCCATAAACCACGCGCGTGTCCGTCGAACCTTCACCCCGTGCTCCATCACGTCGTATTCCGCCGTTCCAGTTTTGCCTGCGATGTTCAATCCGCTGACCGCCGCCGGGTGGGCGGTCCCGGTTTGCACCGCGCCGAGCATGGCCCGACGGACCACGTCCAGTTCCTGCTGCGTGGCGCTGAGGTGAGCGCGCACATCTGTTTCGCCCAAATGCACCACCCGGCCATCAGACGACTCGATGCGTTTGACAACATAAGGTCGGAGGCAGGTTCCACCATTCGCGAATGTGGCGGCCACGCAGGCCATCTGGAGCGGCGTTACCAACAGAAAACTCTGGCCAATGGATAACTGGGCCGTGTCCCCATCCCACCATCGCTCTCCGTATTGGGTCCGTTTCCACGCCGGGCTGGGCACAAAGCCCCGAATCTCATTGCCGATATCGAGTCCTGTGGGCTGGCCCAACCCAAACTCGGCGGCGACTTTCGTGATCGCATCGACGCCCGTCTTCATGCCTTCCACATAAAACCACACATCGCAGGATTGGCGGAGCGCGGCATCGGCGTCGATGCGACCATGTCCGTTGTGGTTCCAGCATTTGAAGGCCCGATGCCAGGTGCCGATTTGCAGCGAGCCGGTACAGACCACGGTGTCTTGGGGTGAGATCGCCCCGGATTCCAAGCCAGCCAGCAGTGTGATCGTTTTGAACGTAGAGCCCGGTGGGTAGCGGGCGCCAATCGCGCGATTGAGCATCGGACTGGCCGGATTATTCAAGACCGCCTGAATGACCGGCGCCGGTGTTCCGGGATTAAAGATGTTCGGATCGAAACTCGGAAATGATGCCATGGCCAGGATCTCACCCGTATGGACGTCTAGCAACACAACGGCCCCCGCGAGTTGTTTGCCAGCCGCAGCCGGCGCCTGTGCCAATGCCTGTTCGACGATCCGCTGCAGGTTCACGTCAATCGTGAGCGTGACGCGGCCTCCGCACTCGGCTTGTTTCTCGCCCAGATCGTCGGCAATCCCACCCGCCGGATTGACGCGTATCGTGCGCCCCCCCGGCGAGCCGCGCAGATATTCGTCGCACGCCTTCTCCACCCCCTGCCGTCCAACACTGTCGGGTTGATAATAGTAGAACTTCTCAATTTCGTCTTCGTCACTGTCAGCGCTTCCGGCCTTGCCGACATAGCCCAGCAAATGCGCTGCGAGCGACCCTTGCGGATATTCGCGCACCGGCATCACGATCAGATCCGCGCCGGGCAGATTGCTGGCGCGTTCGGCGAACTCCGCCACTTTTTCAGGACTCAGATCCCGCCAGACCGGCAGCGGCAGCGGACGCCGTCTCTGGTAATGGATCCGCACGTCTCGGTCCGCCAATGTGACCGGCAGACCCAGCATGGCGCTCAAAGCGCCGAGATTGGCTTGCGCCACACGCACCACGTCGGTCTTCTTTGAAACCCGGCCGAGTTGATCAAGATAAATGGCGATGTCGTAACTCGGCCGATTGTTGGCGAGCACGACTCCGTTACGATCGACGATTTCGCCGCGCGCCGCCGGAATGCGGATCCGCCGCAGAGATTGCACGTCTTGTTTGTTGTCGTAATGCTCGCCGTGCAATATCTGCACGCGCCACAACGCCATCAGCAGGATCAAAAGCCCGGTCCCGACAATCGTGGCGACGGCGCGCAGGCGCGGATTGTTCTCACGGAATGGCGCGCTGATGATCATGCGTCCCCCCAGACTGCGCGGGCGTAATCCAGCGCGAAAAACAACACAACGGTGATGATTCCACTGATGGTGACGACCACGACAAACTTAAAGAGCATGGCAAAAGAAACGCCGACCACAAAAAAGGCGATGACCGCAACGGTCGCGGAGGTGAACCCCCCGGCCCCCATCTGTACCCAAGGCAGATCACGATCGAGAGTTTCTCTCACCCCCGAGATCCACAATGCCGAGAGGCCGTAAGCCAGCACCGACAAGCCGAAGGGCGCCGCGGACAACGCGTCTTGGGCCATTCCCGCCATGATCGCGAGCAGGATCGCTTGCCGACGCGGCAACGTCAGCGAACCGTACACCACCAGCGCCGGCACAAATTCCAGCCGCACTCCACCGAGCCACCACAGAGTCGGCAATCGCGCCTGGAAAGCTGCCGCGAGCAGAATGCCAACGATAAACAGGAGCGCGGTCATTGCGTTGAAATCCCCACAGAGATCTTGTAGGGCGCGATGCCCCACGCTGTACCGGGGTATCGCGCCGTTGTTGGCCTCGACCCCGAGCGCGGCGCGATACCTAAACGACAGGCATCGCGCCCTACAACCGGGAAGGACGGAGGAATGTTGTTTCTTTTCGTCTTCATTCCTGGTTCAAAATCACCATCACCTCTTCCAGCCGCTGGAAATCCGCGGCCGGCGCAATGTCAACATCCTGATACATGTCGGTCTGCTTGTTGAGTTGCGCCCGCGTCACCGTGCCGATGAAAATGCCTTTCGGAAAGATGCCGCCCAGACCCGACGTAATCACGGGCTCGCCCACTTTGATTTTGGCGTCGCGGTTGACGTAAGTCATGACACAATGTGGCCTGAATGCGCTTTCGGCGCCGGAAACGACGCCGGGCTCTCGCGAGTCCTGCAGCAGCGCGCTGACCTTGCAGTTCGGGTCCACGAGCAAAAGCACCCGGGCTTCTCCACGGCTGACTGAAATGGTCTTGCCGACCAGACCGGAGGCATTGAGTACCGGCATTTGATCGCGAACCCCATCGTTGATCCCGCGATCGATCTGGATGCTCTTCCACCAATTGGACGCATCGCGGCCAATCACGCGGGCAGTGACGTTCCGGTAGGCGGTGTGCTCTTTCAGGTTCAGCAGTTGCAGAAGGCGGAGATTTTCGCGACCGGTTTCGCCAAGAACGCGGACTTCCTGACGCAGCGCGTTGTTATCGTGGCGCAGTCCTTCGTTTTGCCGGGCGAGCAAACGACGCGAGTGCACAAAGGGAAAGTAGTCCCCCAGTTTTACCAACGGCGTGCCAAGTTGTACGAACATCATACGCAATTTGGTCGAAAACGCCGTTGGCTGGCCGAGAAAAACGATCCAGCCCACCACCAGCAATCCGACAATGACCCAATTTCTACGATTCAAACCATTCCTGAACTGTAGTCGCAGACTTCAGTCTGCGCACAGGCTAAAGCCTGCGGCAACATTCAATGTTTCGGTGGGTGTCTCAGGCGGGCTTACGAAGAATTCTTGGCGAGCTTCTCGAGATAGCCGAGTTCCTGGAGCACGACGCCGGTTCCCATCGCCACCGCGCTCAGCGGATCGTCGGCGATGTGAACGGGCAACCCCGTTTCCTCGGCGAGAAGCTTGTCGATGCCCCGAATCAGCGCCCCGCCGCCCGCGAGCATGACGCCGCGGTCCACGAGATCGGCTGCGAGTTCGGGGGGACAACGCTCCAGCGTCACACGGACGTTCTCGACAATGGTCGAGATCGGTTCCTGCAATGCTTCGCGTACTTCCTCGGAGGTCACCGTCAGTGTTTTCGGCAAGCCGGCCACGAGATCGCGTCCTTTGACTTCGATGGTCAGTTCCTGTTCGAGCGGGTAGGCCGAGCCGATTTTGACCTTGATGTCCTCCGCCATGCGTTCGCCAATCATTAAATTGTAAGCACGTTTCATGTACTGGATGATGGCCTCATCCAGTTCATCTCCTGCTACACGCACGCTGCGGCTGAGCACGATGCCGGCCAGGCTGATCAGGGCCACTTCGGTCGTGCCGCCGCCAATATCCACAATCATGTTGCCTGCCGGCTCTTGCACCGGCAGCCCAACTCCGATGGCGGCCGCCATCGGTTCTTCAATCAAATAGACGTCGCGCGCCCCGGCATGGGTGGCGCTGTCTTTCACGGCGCGCTTTTCCACTTCGGTGATGCCGCTCGGAACCGCCACGATGACGCGCGGTTTGATGCCGTAACGGCGGTTGTGCACCTTGCTGATGAAATAGCGCAACATCGCCTCGGTGACTTCGAAATCCGCGATGACGCCGTCCTTCATGGGGCGAATGGCCTGGATGTTACCTGGCGTGCGACCCAACATCCTTTTCGCCTCTTCTCCTACCGCCAAGACGTGGCTCGTCCCCGTTTGGATCGCCACCACGCTCGGTTCTCGCAAAACAATGCCGCGATCACGCACGTACACCAGCGTGTTCGCGGTTCCCAAATCGATGCCAATATCGGTCGAGAAATAGTTTAGAAATTTTCCAAACATCTAAATTCACCCCGAAAGCTTTCGGGTCGCTCATTTACAGAAATCTGAAATGGTTCTTTGTGTGCAGCCTCCCCTGACCACAATCACGGCTCGAAGTCATTCGAGTCGCGCCACTTTTACAGCCCCGCGCCCACCCCGTCAACACCGAACTGAACTCAGCCGCACCTGCACCCACGCCCCACCACCACAAATCAAACTAGCAAGTCTTCATCACCGATACTCACCATCACTTGCTGTGCGGAGTTGGACTAAACCTGCTTTTGCTCAAGGACTTCCTCGCCGAGCATGTCCACGATCTTGACGGCGACGGTTGTCTTGCCCTTCGAGGATGGCAGGTCGTACTTGCCGGAGACCAAGTCGGACTTCGTTTCGGGTACGTCGGACAGGGCGATGTTGAAGACCCGGCCGTCGTAGGCGGGATCAATCATCACGCAGTCAGCCAATCCATCGCCGCCCCCAGTTGAATCCGCGCCTGCCACGCGGAAGTTTGGGCATAGGCAGGCCGATTCGCAGCAAAAGAACGACCCGGCTGGACCGTCGATGTTTGACATCGGCGCGGTTAATTCCTAGTGTACGGACATGAGTGGAGTGCAATTTCTCGTGGATGATCGTGGCCAGAAAACCGCTGTGGTCATTGATTTGAAGAAGCACGCGGCGCTCTGGGAGGACTTCTATGATGTCCTGCTGGCGCGTCGGCGGGCTCGTGAACCGCGCGAGTCATTGGCCGCCGTCAAGCGACGTCTGATTCGTTCGGGAAAACTCCGTGGCTGAATAGAGCAGGAGACAACAGCCAGAATTCAGAATCCAGAAGTAAAATTCGTGTTAATTCGCGTTCATTCGTGGTCAATGAATGCCGTGGATAACGTTTATGATACCGGCAACGGCAAAGTTTCAGAAGCAGCAGACCCGGGTTCTCAAGCAAATCCGCAAGATGCGCGACGAGATGGAGGATTTGCACGATTATCTTGATCTGTTGGAGGCCCGGGCCGTCAACGAAGGCAAAGCCACCTACACGACCAACGAAGTGAAGGCCAAGCTCGGACTGAAATAGCGGGTAGCCGCTACAACTTTTGAACCCGATCTCTACGGGTGAGCATCTCATACTGTGCGGCTCACGGAGCATTATGCTCTCGTCGCAGCGTCGCAGATCCAATTATCCGGAGAATCGGCATGAGTGGAACCATGAGCAAACTGTACCGATTGTACGTTAAACTAATCTCCAGTCTCCAATCACCATTCCTCCTGATCATCCGGCTCTACTGGGGCTGGCAGTTTTTTCTGACCGGCAAGGGCAAGCTGACGCACCTCGACAAGGTCGCCGGGTTCTTCGCCAATTTGCATATCCCGTTCCCCAAATTCAACGCAGCGCTGACCGGGAGTGTGGAGTGTACTTGCGGACTCCTCCTGTTGCTCGGGCTGGGTTCACGCATCGCCACCGTGCCTCTGCTCGTCGTTTTGATCGTGGCCTATCTGACCGCTGATTTCGACAAGGTTCAGCATATCTTCAGCAATCCCGACGGCTTTCTGTCTGCGACCCCGTTCTTGTTCATGTTGGCGGTGGTTATTGTGCTGATTTTTGGTCCCGGCACGTTTTCGCTGGATGCGCTGGTAGCGAAGATGCGAGGTAAGAAGAAAGGGTGATGGCGTGCGACGGAAAGTTGTAGCCACGGCGCTCTGCCGCCGTGTCGGGATACGCCCCGACAGAGCGGGGCGGCTACAGCGCTGGCCGCGAGCGGGCTCGCGGCTGCAATTCAATTTGCGTTCAGTTGGGCTGTGGATTAGCTTTGCGGCGGTGGCGAGAAGTTGGCGATATCCTGAGATTGAAACAAGTTCGCTATGACGTGCATCCTACAATGAGCGTGAGATGGGTCGGTCCTGTTTTGGCGTGACGGGAACATGACCCCAAACAAACCAAACCCAGGAGGAGTCGCAGTGAAGAGAACAACAAGCGTATTGGTCGCAGGTGCCGCCATGGTCGGTTTGATGACCGGCGCAGCGGCACGGACGTATGCCAGCCAGCCCACGACAAGCACGAAGGTCACAACCTTGTCGAATCGTTGGGGCCAGATGGACGACACCGGTGACAAGGGCAAGCACGACTGCAAGGGGAAGAATAGCTGTAAGGGTCAGGGCGGCTGCAAGTCCGGCGACAACGGCTGCAAGGGCCAGAACTCGTGCAAAGGCAAGGGCGGCTGCAACACCAGCGAGCCGAGCAAATAAACAGTTCCGAGGATACGCGCAGGGGCGAGGTGGCTCCTCGCCCCTGATGCGTGCAGTCCAAATCAAATGATCGCAGCCGATGCTTTCCAATCTGTTGTAGGGCGGGCATGCCTGTCGTTTAGGTTGCCCGCCGCCGGGGCCAGAAACAAACGGTACGGCGCGAACCCTAGACGACAGGGATTCGCGCCCCACAATTCTTCCGGGAATAGTTAAGGTCGGCTTCCGCATGCCTGCCAATCCATTCAACAACTTCACTGATTACGGCATCGGGATCGGCCTGCGCGTCCCGCATTACCAGCACATCCTCTCGAAGAAGCCGGTGGTCGATTGGTTCGAGATCATCTCGGAGAATTTCATGGTCGATGGCGGACGACCGTTGTACGTCCTCGACCAGATTCTCGAGCAGTACCGGGTCGTGCAGCACGGCGTCGCGGCATATTTCGGTTCCGCCGACAAGCTGAACCGCGAACATCTGAAACGGTTGAAGTCCCTCGTCAAGCGCACGAAAACGCCATGGCTCTCCGATCACCTGTGCTGGGGCAGCGTTGATGGCCGCTTCACGCACGATCTGTTGCCAATGCCGTACACCCGCGAGGCGGCGGAAATCACCGCGCGAAAAATTCGCGAGGCGCGCGATTTTCTGGAAGTCCCCGTCGTCGTCGAGAACGTTAGCAGCTACGCTGAGTTTCACGTTTCCGAGATGACCGAGTGGGAATTCCTCACCGAAGTTGTTGAAAAGGCCGACTGCGGCATTCTGCTCGACGTGAACAATATTTACGTTTCCGCGATGAACCACAATTTCAATCCGTACGACTACGTCAACAATATCCCGCACCACCGCGTCGCCCAGTTCCACATTGCCGGCCACTCCAAATACCGCAAGTACATTCTCGACACCCATGACCATCCGGTCATCGATCCCGTTTGGAAACTGTACGCGCGTGCCATCCAACTCGTCGGCCCGACCGCGACGTTGCTGGAATGGGATGCGCATATTCCGTCATTCGACGAAGTCCATCATGAAGCGCTCAAAGCCAACCGTTTCATCCGCGAACTCGCGCCGGCGTAACAAAACTGTAGCCGCAGGGTTGCCATCTGCTGATGGCGTCTCGCGGACTCGGCTTAGCCTGCGGGGGAAAGACGCACCCGTAAGCCGGGCCAGACGAGACGCCGCAGTCGTTTGCGGCAACGGTGTGGCTACAGGCAGCAAGGGTGCTCCGCTTGCGGAAATCCAGCGTGCCGTCGCCGGTGCCATCATGCGTCCGCTGGCGCCACGCTGGCGGATGCAACCGACCTCGCGCACGACGGCCAACACATTCATCAAACCCAACGACCGGCTCACGTCGTTCGAACGGCTCGAAATCTACAACAAACAATACTGGTTCCGGCTCGTCGATTGTTTCTACGACGATTATCCCGGCCTGCGCGCCATCCTTGGCGACCGGAAATTTGGCCGGTTGGCCAAAGCTTATCTCGCCCGGTATCCGTCCGAATCATTCTCGCTCCGCAATCTCGGTTGCCATCTCGAGAAATTCCTGCGCGAAGAACCGAAATGGACCGCACCACATGCGGAACTGGCGTTGGACATGGCCCGGTTGGAATGGGCGCACATCGTCGCGTTCGACGAAGCCACGAAACCGGTCATCGACGTGGACGATCTGCTCGGAAAAGATCCGGCAAAAGTCCGGCTCGGGTTCCAGCCGTACATCACGTTGCTCGACGTGAGTTATCCCGTGGACGACCTGCTCATCGCCGCGAAGAAAGGTAGCGATGGGTTGCGCGCCGAAGCCAGCAACGCCGTCGAACTCAGCCACAAACGCGCCGCCCGTCTCAACTTCCGCCGGCTGAAACCGCGACCGCTCTACATCGCCGTGCACCGGATGAATCTGTCTGTCTATTACAAACCACTCACGCAGGAACAATTTGAAGCTCTTCGCGCGCTGCAACGAGGTGCGACGTTGGACAAAGCCTGCGCCAAAGCTGAGCGAGCCAAACCCGTCGCTGTTCAGAAATGGTTCCAAGCCTGGGCATCCTTCGGCTGGTTCTGCCGGTGGTGAGCGCATTGAGGCACGCTGTTGCACGCTCTTGAACCGAATGCCCGCAGTCTGGACATTTGCGCCTAACGCCGCAACCCAACTTCCTTTAGCGACGACTTAGCTCTAGAGCTTTCTCGAAGAGGCCATAGGCGTGAAGCAGCCGAAGCGATTCACGGCCATCAATTAGACAATATCTGCGTGGTCTTGAAGGCTGCACTGCAAACGCCCGAAGTGTTTCACGTACAGACGGTAGTATATCATGGCAATGTTGCACGATCAGTACTTGCGCAGGTTCATGCGACAGGCGAACAATCTGGTCATTATTCTTGCCTAAGTGGTTTAAGTTCATAGGCTCAAAATGCGACGGCCCTTTCAACAGGAAGGCAGCAGTTGTCTGTTTTCCTTGAAGATGCAGATGTGCCGAGAAGTAGACGGCGGCGCATCTCTTTTGTGGTGCGTGGATATGCTCTAATCGCACGTAACTTCAAATTCTCGTCGTTATCGTCTTGAAAGAGTATAATCTTGCCATGCCAAACCAAGGCGAACTACAGCCGGCGATTCGTGTGGTGATGATGCCGAAGGACACCAATGCCTTCGGGACGATTTTTGGTGGCGTCATTCTGAACTATCTCGACCTGGCGGGAGTGGTGGAGGCGCGTCGGCATTCCTCCCGCAAGTTCGTCACCGTCGCCATGCACGAGGTCAAGTTCATCGCGCCGGTCTTTGTCGGGGATTTGGTCAGCTTCTTTACGGAAACGATCAAGGTCGGCACTACGTCGATCACCGTGCGCGTAACTGTCGACGCGAAGCGGATGACACCACCGCACGAGGATGTCCGCGTGACGCAGGCTGAAATCGTGTATGTGGCCATCGATGAAGATGGGAAGGCGGTTCCGGTACGTTGATAAGTTAAGTTCTGCAAAATGGCTCTTGGCAACGGTCGAAACAGCAAAGCGCCGACCAGTCGGCGCACTCCAAAACGGTAAATCGGCACATTAGGCTGTCTTTGGAGTGCGCCAGCTTGCTGGCGCTTTGCCGCTCCATTGGAACTGGGGTATAAAACGGGGAGGAATATGAAAGCCGTCGAGATTGCTTTTCCCGTTTACCCGGTCAGTGACTCTAGGCGGTCGTCCTAGCCGTTGACGTTTGGATAACTGCCGAGGATCTTCACGAACATGGTGTGTTTGGCAAGTTCGGCCAGCGCTTTCTTCACGCGCGGGTCATCGCAATGCCCGCCTATATCGACAAAGAAATAGTACTCCCAAGCCTTTTTCCGACTGGGGCGCGACTCGATCTTGGTCATGTTGATCTTGTACTTCTTGAATGACGCGATGCAGTCGTGCAACGCGCCGACCCGGTCCTGGACGGCGTACATCAGCGAGGTTTTGTCGTTGCCGGTGCGCGGGGGATATTTGCGGCCGATGACGAGAAACCGCGTAACGTTCTCGCTGGAGTCCTGAATGTTCTCGTCGTGAATCGTCAATCCGTACATTTCCGCGGCCAGCGAACTGGCCAGGGCGGCCGCGTTCGGCTCGGTCTTGGCAATCTGCGCCGCGCGGGTGCTGCTGGAAGTCTCGATGATCTCGACCTGTGGCAGATTTACCTGCAACCATTGCCGGCATTGGGCCAATACCTGCGGGATCGAGTACAGTTTCTTGATTCGATCCCGCGGACAAGCGGCCATCAGGTTGTGCCGAATCTGAAGGACGATCTGCGCGCAGATTTTTAGTTCGCTTTCTACGAACATGTCGTAGGTGTGCGTGACGGCGCCTTCGGTCGAATTCTCGATGGGCACGACACCGTAGTCGGCGCGGCCTTTCGAGACTTCGGTGAATACGTCGGTGATGCTCGGCAACGGCTCGTACTTGAGGCTCGACCCGAACTTCTTAATCACCGCCATATGCGAATAAGTGGCTTCGGGTCCGAGATAGGCGATTACCAACGGCTTCTCCAGCGCCAACGAAGCCGACATGACTTCGCGATAAATTGATCGCAGCGAGTCGGCCGGCAACGGTCCGTTGCCTTTCTCCACAATCCGGCGCAGCACCGCGTCCTCACGGTCGGGCGCGTAAATCTCCTCGCCGGAAGCCTGCTTGATCTTGCCGATGTCCAACACCAGCTTGGTGCGTTCGTTCAACAACCGCACCAGTTTCGTGTCGATCTCGTCAATCTTGCTGCGGAGTTGTTGGAGCTTGTCCTTCATCGGCCGTTGTAGTGACGTCCGTCCCGGACGTTTCCTTCTTCTCTGCCGCCGGGACGGCGGCTACTACACCTGCTTGTTTGTCTTCGGCGGTCTTCAACGCAGCGGCTTGCAGTCTCAGTTCGGCCGCCTTCGGCATGTCGTCAAGACTGCGCAATCCGAAGTGTTCAAGGAATTTCTGCGTCGTGCCGTACAACATCGGGCGGCCCGGCGCGTCGCTCTTGCCGGTAATAGTGATCAGGTCGCGTTCCAGCAACGTCTTGATCACTCCATCCACTTCCACGCCGCGGATCGCCGCGATGTCGGCACGCGAAATCGGCTGGCGCAAGGCAATGATCGACAGGGTTTCCAGGGACGGCGGTGACAACCGGTGCGGCCGGGCCTCATCAAGGAGTTTCTTCAGCCACGGCGCGTACTCGGGTCGGCTCACCAAGCGCCAACCACCGGCAATCTCGATAATTTGGTAACTCCGCTGCTGGGTGTCGTATTCGACCTTCAATTCCTCCAAGACCGCGACGATTTGTGCTTCGCGAACGTTGCGAAATGGTTCCGTCATACCGGGGGTTTCTTCGTCCGTCGCCTCGGCGAGAATCGTGCGGATCTCTTTCGGCGCGAGCGGGCGTTCCGCCGAGAACAGCAGCGCTTCCAAAATCTTCTTCAGTTCCAGTGTCATTTGTCTTTTGTTCGAACAGGCCAGACCCCTGCTCCGCTATGCCACCTTCAGTACCTGGATTTCTCCAAAAGCTTCTTCCTGCCGCACCTTTAGCCGTTTCAGGCGAATCAACTCCAACAACGCCAAAAACAGCACGACAATCTCCGTACGCGAGGTGGCGCGCGCAAACAGCTCGCTGAACACGATTTGTGTCCGATCGCGCAGAGTATAGAGGATTTCCTCGATTTTGTCGCTCACCGTGAATTTTTCTTCGACGATTTCCCGGAAATCGTCTCGTCCGCTGGCTTTCTTAAGGACTTCGTTGAAGGCATTGATGAGGTCGAAAATGCTGACCTCAGCCAGCGGTATGTCCTTGTCCACTTCGATTCCGGTTTCCGGGGCGCGACGCGGAAAGAGGTTGGCCTGTTCCTCCTCGCGCTGGGCGAGTTGCGCCGCGGCATCCTTGAACTTCTTGTACTCGACAAGCTGGCGAATCAATTCCCAGCGCGGATCCTCGCCTTCCTCCGACTCGCTATCGGTCACTTGCTGATCGGCGGGCAGCAGCATTCGGCTCTTGATGTACATCAGCGTCGCCGCCATCACCAGGAACTCGCCGGCTACCTCTAAATTGAGCATTTGCATCAGCGTCAGGTATTCCATGTACTGGTTCGTGATCCGCTCGATCGGGATGTCATAGATGTCCACCTCCTCCTTCTTGATGAGATAGAGCAACAGGTCGAGCGGTCCCTCGAACACCTCCAGTTTGACTTTGTAATCGGCTTCCATTCAGAGAATCTTCTCGTCCGTCTCCGGGCGCAGTAAATCGTCGACTGTCTCCCGCCGTGAGAATAAGGCAACCGAATTATCCTCTTCCAACATCAGTTGGGGCGCGCGCCCCAGCGAGTTGTAATTCGAACTCATCGCGTACCCGTAGGCCCCCGCGTCGTGCAGCAACAACAAATCGCCGGCCTGCGGTAACGGTAATTGGAGCGGCGCCAACAGCCCCTCTCCGTCGCGCGTGAACACATCGCCCGGCTCGCACAACGGCCCCGCCACCACTACCTGGGCCAGCCCACCGCGACCATCACGACCCGCGACCGTGATGCGATGGACCGATCCGTACAGCGCCGGCCGCAGCAGATCAGTGAACCCGGCATCGACCATCACAAAGGTTCTGCCACTGCCCTTCTCGTTGGTCTGTGTCTGTTTGACGTCCGTCACGCGCGCGACCAACGTCGCCGCCGGTGCGACGAGATAGCGCCCCGGCTCGATCTCCAACCGCACGTCACGCCCGGCAAGTCTGCAAAAGTTCGCGCGCCACTCCAGCAATAACATTCGCAGCGGCTCCAGCGACGGCTGGTCGCCCGGGTCACGGTAATTGAACGGAATGCCGCCGCCGAAACTGACCACCCTGACACCCGGAAATTTCGGAACGAACCCGGCGAACATCGTCGCCAACCGACGCATATTCTCAAGAAACTCCCCAAACTCAGGTCCGCTGCCAATGTGTGCGTGCAACATCACGACCGTCAGGCCCAATTTCTTGGCTTGCATGGCCACCTCGCCGACGTTGCTGAACCAGATGCCATGCTTCGAACTCGGCCCGCCCGTGTCGCACGCGTCGACGTGGCCGTGACCGAAACCCGGATTGATCCGCAATCCGATGGGGCCGGAGTATCCTGCCGCCTGCAACCCACCCAACATCGCCGGTGAGCCAACATTCGGCATCACGCCTTGCTCTCGCAAGACCGTTGCCGCGCCGTCACGAAACACGTCGCTGGTGTACAGAATTGATGAACCCGCGAAACCGGCGCGGCGGGCCCGTAGGATTTCGTTCCCGGACACCGCGTCGATCCAAATATCGTTGGCCAGCATCTCCTTCAGGATCCGGGTCGCCGGCCACGCCTTCATGGCATAACGCGCCCGCAATCCCGAGCCACGAGTGAGCTGGCGAATGTCGGCAATCTGTTGGCGCAAGACCTTCAGGTTGCAAATCCAGAATGGCGTGCCGACCTTCTCGGCTACGCGCTGGAGCAAGGTCGTGCTCATCGAAGTCCTACGGCCTGTCTCACTTGTTGCATTGTTTCATCGGCCACGGCATTGGCGCACTCGGCCCCTTTGCGCAAAACCTCGTGAACGTAATCGAGATTGTTCACCAATTCCGCGCGCTTCTTTCGCATCGGCGCAAAGTATTCCAGTAACACGTTCGCCAATTCTTTCTTCGCTTCCCCGTAACCATAACCGCCCGCGGTAAGTTTCGCCTCCATTGCCTGCGCCTTGTCCACCGACGCGACCACCTTGAAAAGCTGGAGCGGAATGTTCTTGTCCAAATCCTTCTTTGGCGCTTCGACGGGTTGTGAATCCGTGACAATGCTCATGATTTTCTTACGGGTCGCCTTTTCGTCGCCAAAAATCTCGAGAGTGTTGTCGTAGCTCTTCGACATTTTGCGGCCATCGATTCCCGGCATCACCGCCACCTCGGCGCGAATGCTGGCGTCGGGAATGCGAAATACTTCGCCATACTGCCGGTTGAATGCGCCGGCGATGTCACGGGTGATCTCGATATGCTGCTTCTGGTCTCTGCCCACCGGCACGAGATCCGACTGTACGATCAAAATGTCCGCGGCCTGCAATACCGGGTACGCAAACAATCCGTGATTCGGCCGCAATCCTTGCGCGATCTTGTCCTTGTAGCTGACGCAGTTCTCCAGCATCGGCATGGGCGTCACGCACGAAAGAATCCACGCCAGTTCCGTCACCTGCGGCACGTCGCTTTGCCGATAGAAAACCGTGCGAGACGGATCTAGGCCACACGCCAGAAAATCGAGCGCCACATCGAGCACGTTCTGACGCAGTTCGCTGGCATCCGTGATCGAAGTCAGCGCGTGATAATCCGCGATGAAATAGAACGCTTCGCTCTTTTGCGCCAGCTCAAGAGCCGGGTGCATCATGCCGAAGTAGTTGCCAATGTGCAACTTGCCGCTCGGTTGAATGCCTGAAAGAATTCGCATAGCGCGGGCAAGATACGGGATGCGCCGCGCGCGTTGCGAGGAAAAAATCAGTCCCGAACGAACTCAGGATCAACGCGCGGACAGCAGACTGTTCCCAAGTGTTTCAATCGACCGGGCTCCGTCAGCGGGCGTCGTCTGTCCCAACGCGACGGCATCCGTTATCTCGAAGAAGGCTTTCTGGTTGAACTCATCCCAGAACGTGTAGCTCCACGGATTGTCCAGACGGGAATACGTGAGTGCCTGCATCATCGCGGGCGGAAATTGTGCGGATTCGGCAGCGGCTTTCAACGCCGGGATCGCATTGCGGCTTTGCGCGGCGAGTTTGGCACCTTCGGTCGAATAGAATCGGACAAACTCGCGGGCTTCCTGCGGATGCTTTGTTCCGGTCCATACGCAATTGCCACCGACCGATAGCCGCGACCAGCGCCCCTTTCCTTTGGGCACCGGGGCCACATTCCAGTGAAAGTCAGAAATGTGATCGAACTCGGTCAGCATGTACGTGCGCCCGACGAGAACCGGAATCTTCCCATCCCGAAACAGGTTCACCCCGTCGAAGGCTTCCACCTCGCCCATCGAAGCGGTGGTCGGTGCGATGCCGCGCGCCACGAGATCCCGATAGAACTGCAACGCGGCCACCGACTCAGGTGA
>Ga0335081_10000729_pt1 | contig 54004 bp, 53 predicted proteins | sample Lox_Sample_35_FD_206713 | JGI IMG/M metagenome (GOLD analysis project Ga0335081, IMG submission 206713) | Soil microbial communities from Loxahatchee National Wildlife Refuge, Florida, United States - Lox_Sample_3.5 | ecosystem: Environmental > Terrestrial > Soil > Wetlands | place: USA...
TGATTTCTGGCATACGGACATCAAGTGGGATTATGCCGTTCCGTTCGAATTCCGGGAAGTAAAAGATGCGGCTCTTTATTCCCGACTTCAAAACGCGGGCCGCCAAATGTATCTCGCCTCGTCGGGAACCGGGTATGGCCGCTGTGATGTGCGTGTGAACGAGAAGGGCGAAATCTATATTCTGGAGATCAATTCCAACTGTGGCATCCTTTATCGCCCCGAAGAGTATGGTCCCGCCGATTACATGATTCTTTACGATAAAGATGGTTATTACGGATTCTTTGATCGGATCTTTCGCTCCGCGATCGTGCGCCAGAAATTGCGCGCAACAAATCCGGTCACATAATTTTCTGCGTTGTTGCGCGTGTGCGATGCGCCATCGCTGGGGAATGCCGCTTTCTCAGATTGTAACTTTCAACAAGAACCAGTAGGCGGCGCTCGCGACCGCCATTGTGGCTGGAATCGTCAGTATCCAGGAGATCAGGATGGTGTTCGCCGCGCTCCATCGGATTTTTCCAAATCGTTCCGATGCGCCTGAGCCGATGACCGCCGAGCTGACCACTTGTGTCGTGCTGACCGGCAGACCCGTGAACGATGAAAGGATAATCAGCAATAATGAACCGGCCTGTGCCGAGAAGCTGTTCACGGCGCGGATCTTGTAAAACTTGCCGCCCATAGTTCGGATCAGACGCGCGCCCGAAAATAGAGTCCCCAGGGCCAGTCCAGCCGCGCTGATTGCAATGACCCAAAGGGGCACGCTGAAGCCTGGAAGAATATCCGCAATGATCAGGCCCAAAACGATCACTCCCATGGCTTTCTGCGCGTCATTCGATGCCTGACTTAATGCCAGGACAACCGCAGAAACCAATTGACCCTCCTTGAAGAATTCATTGATGCGCGGCGTTTCATTACGCGCTAGATACAATACGAGTCGCGTGACGCCAAATCCGAAGCCAAAACTGACCAACGGTGTCCCGAATAAAGCGATCACGACTTTAACCAGCCCCACGATTTTCAGGGCGCTCGTCCCTGCGCCGATGAGCGTTGCACCAACCAATCCGCCAACGAGCCCATGCGACGGGCTGCTTGGGATTCCCAGAATCCACGTGAGCACGTTCCAAAGCACACAGCTGGCCAGCGAGGCGATCAGGATTTTGAGTGTGACGATATCGGTATCCACAATCTGCGCGCCGACCGTACGTGCGACGGCAACGCCGAACAAAAACGGGCCGACAAATTCCGCGGTTCCGATGATCGTCAGGGCGGCCCAAGGCCGGAAGGCGCGTGAAGATACCATGCTGGCGACGATATTGCTCGAGCCGTGCACCCCGTTGAGAAAATCAAAGATGAGTGCCAGCGCAATGACAATGATAAGTTGCAGAGACATGATTCTATGTGCGCTTTACAACAATATCGGCGATTACATTCGCGGCTTCATCGCCTCGATCGGCGGCGTTACTCAGATGGCGGTACACCTCACGCATCTTTAACATCTCCACCACGTGCTCAATGTTTTCTGGTCCGCTGAATAGATGGGCAATCGCTTCGCGATAAACCTGCTCGACGCGGTTCTCCAGCGCCTTCGCGCGTTGAGCATGTTCCGTGGCCACGCCGGGATGATTTTCTAAACGAAGCACGCCTTGCTGAATTTCATACGCCGCATCCTTCAAAAGGGACGCAATCCGCTGAACGTATTTCGTTGGCTTGACGTTCAGGATCTCCATCTCGTCCACCGTACTGTAGGCATAATCCAGTACGTCATCAATGGTTCGCGACAGCTTAAAAATATCTTCGCGCTCGAAAGGTGTGCTGAAGGTGTGATTCAGCTCGTCGATCAGGATGCGGCGTGCTTCATCCGCCTCTTTTTCTTTTACGGAAAGCTGTTCCGCGACTTGCGGACTTTGCATCTCTACGTACTTACATAGCAATGTCAGCCCTTCCACGGTGAGAGAGGCTTGCTGTGCGATCAAATTGTGAAAAACATTTTCCCGGCGTTTGAATAAGCTTGACATCGTTACCTCTCGTGTTAAATATGGGAAGGAATGATACCATAAGATGTGTTGATATTCGGTTTATAATGTGCGGATGCGAAATCTGAGATTGACTTTGAGTATCATCCTTCTTGCCATCTCGATGGCTTTACTGATATGGGGATATTGGCCCGTTGCGCACGTCCAGCATGTATTGCCGATCGGCTCATCCCAAATGAGTCTGCCCTAGAGCCCCAAAACCTTCCTATACAAGTTCAAGCCTCGCCCGCTTCATATTCTTTCTTAACCTTTCATATTCTTTCTTAACATTGCCGAAATTATATTACTAGTTTATAATGCAAGGGTGCAGAGATTGATTTTGTGGATACTATTTTTGCAATCTCGACGGTTTTACTGGTGTGGGGGTTTTGGCTTGTTAGGCACGCGCAACGTGTTTTGCCGATCACTTCCATCTCAAATCAGCTTACCCGTATCGTTGCCCGCGGTTCTTGATCTATCTGTTTAATAACCTTAGGTTTGATCCGGTTAACGTCTTTTTAAATTTTGATTGAATCTGTGTGACCCGCTTATAATTCGCTGAATGAAACGCGCTGTCATTTCGAAAGGAGGTACGAGGGAAGAGAATAACTTGTGTAAGGCAGGACCCACCGTAGGCTAGGTTCGTAGCGTTGAAAACATTTTTGCCTATCACAGTTTTGAGTAAAGGAGAATGAAGAGATATGCGTATCAATAAGTTCGGTTTCCAATTGTTTGCATTGTTGGTTGTCGTAGCCACCGTGCTCTCGGCCTGTGGCGGAGGCGCTGCTCCAGCCGTCGACGTGGCTAAGGGATATACTGGCGTGGTCGTGCCCAGTGTTCCACAGAATCTTGTCAGCGCTTGCAAGAGCGAAGGTATGCTGACCATCATTGCGACACCTCCTGACTGGGCGAACTACGGAGAGATTTTCGCTGACTTCGAGAAGACCACCGGCGTCATGATCAATTCGTTGGATCCCAATGCCGGCTCTGCGGATGAATTGAATGCCATTGTGAATAACAAGGGCAACAAGGGCCCGCAGGCTCCGGACATTGTGGATGTTGGTTACGCCTACGGCGGTCAAGGTAAGACGGCCGGAGATTTCCAGCCCTACAAGACCTCGAACTGGGACAAGATTCCGGCGACCTTACTCGGCCTGCCGGCCAAAGATCCCGATGGTTACTGGATCGGCGGCTACTACGGCGTAATGGCAATGGGCGTCAATACTGCGGTTGTGAAGACTGCCCCCGCAAACTGGGCCGATCTGCTCAAGCCCGACTACAAGGGACAGGTTGCCCTTTCCGGTGATCCCCGCAGCTCGAATCAGGCTGTTCAGTCGGTCTTTGCTGCAACGCTCGCCAATGGCGGTTCATTGGATAATGCTCAACCGGGTTTGGATTGGTTCAATAAGCTGAATCAGGCTGGCAACTTCGTACCAGTGATCGCCAAGCCAGGGACTATTGCCTCCGGTGCGACTCCGATTGTGTTTGGTTGGGATTACCTGCTCCTGGGTTATCGCGACACATTCAATGGGAATCCCCCTCTGACCATCGTCTATCCTAACCCCACGATTGCCTCAATGTATGTCCAGGCGATCAGCGCGTATGCGCCTCATCCTAATTGCGCCAAGGCCTGGATGGAAGTCATCCAATCCGACCAGGGCCAGTTGGCCTGGATCAAGGGCTATGCCCATGGTGTTGACCAGAGTGATATGCAGTCACGCGGCGTTATTCCTGCGGATGTGGTGGCGAAGCTGCCATCCTTTGATGTCAGTACGGCCAGCTCCCCCACTCCGGATCAGCTAAAGACAGCATTGGCGTTAATCGAAGGCGGTTGGATGACCAGCGTTGGTGTGGCAATTCCGACTGCTGCTCCGTAATTGGATATGACTGTTCTAGCTTCTGAGAAGCGGGACGCGCCCATAGCGCGTCCCGCTCAACACAAGATGTCCTGGGCATGGGTTGGGGTATTGCCCTTTTTCCTGTTTGCATTCCTCTTTCTGCTTTATCCTTCTTCAACGATTGCCGTAGGCAGTTTTCAAAATTCGACAACCCAAGCATTTACCTTTAAGAACATCGTGGCGCTTTTCACCGATCGATATATCTTGGGCGCCTACTGGATCAGCATCCAGATCAGTCTGGTCACCTCGATCGGCGGCGGCATCTTTGGCTTCCTGTTGGCATACGCCGCAATTCGGGGCGGTTTGCCGCGGTTCATGCGCTCGAGCTTGATGACTTTCTGCGGCGTGGCGTCCAACTTCGCGGGCGTGCCCCTGGCATTCGCTTTTATTACCCTGCTCAGCCCGACCGGCTTGCTGATCAACTGGTTGAGGGCACTTGGCTACAATCCGTACTACCATGGTTTTACCCTGTACACGTTTACGGGGCTGAGCATCGTTTACATGTACTTTCAATTCCCTTTGATGGTTTTGATCATTGCCCCGGCGATTGATGGGTTGCGTCGTGAATGGGTGGAGGCCTCTGAGAATCTGGGAGCCAGCACCTTTCAGTACTGGCGCTTTGTGGCCCTGCCCATCCTTCTGCCATCCATTTTGGGAACGATGATCCTGCTCTTCGGAAACTCCTTCGGCGCCTTTGCCACGGCTCAAGCCTTGACCGGCGGGCAGATCAACCTCGTGACCATCGTGATTGGGGCGCAGCTGCGCGGGGATGTGCTTGGTGATCCGGGTCTCGGCTATGCCTGCTGTCTGGGTATGGTCGTCGTTATGGCGATCGCGATCACCGGCTACACCGTGCTTCAGAGGCGGACCGAAAGGTGGCTGCGATGAAACGCGGAAATGCAGCTTGGTCATGGTTTGTCATGTTCGTAGGCATTTTGTATTTTTTCCTGCCATTGCTGGCGACTTTTGTCTTTTCGTTGAAGGCGAAACTGGGTGTGCTGAGTTTCTATTCCTACGAACAGACCCTCAGTGATCCGACATTTGTCTACGAGTTTACGTACTCGCTCATCTGGGCAGTTCTGACGATCATTGTTGGCATTCTGCTCTTTGTCCCGACGGCCTATTTGATCCGCTTGAGGGTGCCGCAATTGCGTGGCGTGGTGGAATTTGTTACCCTGTTGCCCTTTGTGATCCCAGCCATCGTCCTGGTCTTCGGCCTGGTGCGAACGTTCAGCCATCCGCCATTGTTGATCGTGGACAGCCCAGCCGTGCTTGTTGCAGGTTATACCGTGCTGTCCATGCCCTACATGTATCGGGCGATTGACACGGGGCTGCGTTCCATTGATGTGCGCACACTGACTGAGGCGGCCCAAAGTCTGGGCGCCGGTTGGGGCACGATCCTCTTTCGTATCATTCTTCCGAATATCCGAGTCGCGATTCTGAGCGGCTCGTTCCTGAGCTTTGCCATCGTGATGGGTGAATATATTCTCGCCCAGTATTTAGCCAAGCCGGCGTTTGCCCCATACATGGCCTATCAAATCCAACAGCAGGCTTACGGACCGTCGGCCATGGCTATTATCAGCTTTGCGCTGACTTGGGCGGCGATGGGAATCATTCAGCTGGTCGGCCGCGGCGGTGAACAGGCGCAGCTTGCAGGCGGACATTAATTCATCCCAGAGTGAAACTATGACGCATCTAAAACTTTCCAACATTTCCAAACAATTTGCTGAGACAGCCGCCGTACAGGATTTCAATCTGAGTGTGGACAAAGGCGAGTTTGTTTCCTTCCTTGGGCCTTCGGGCTGCGGCAAGACCACCACTCTTCGTATGATCGCCGGCTTTGAGGTTCCGACCACCGGCAATGTAATTCTCGACGATGTCGATATCACAGATAAAGCCCCTAATCAACGCAACGTGGGCATGGTTTTTCAAGCCTATGCGCTCTTTCCAAACATGACCGTTGCGCAGAATATTGGTTTTGGGTTGCGTATTCGAAGAGAGCCTGAATCTGCAATCAAAGAACGCGTGGCCGAGATGCTGGCTTTGATCCACCTGGAGCAGAGAGGCAACAATTATCCTTTCCAACTGTCAGGCGGTCAGCAACAGCGTGTTGCGCTGGCACGTGCCTTGGCAATTCGTCCTCACGTGCTCTTGCTGGATGAACCGCTCTCTGCTCTGGATGCGAAGATCCGCGTCCAGTTGCGGGCCGAGATTCGTGCCATTCAAAGAAAGCTTGGCATAACTGCCATTTATGTTACTCACGATCAGGAAGAAGCGCTATCCATCTCAGATCGCATTGTAGTCATGAATGTGGGCGTAATCGAGCAGGTTGGCACTCCGTTTGAAATCTACAATTTTCCGCAGACCGCGTTTGTAGCCAATTTTGTTGGGACGCTGAATGCCGTCAACGCGGAGATCTTGGATCCGTCAAAGGGCTTGATTGCGATGGATGCGATTGAGTTGAAATCGGCGGAGGATTTGAAGGGGCGGCAGAAGGGCGAGAAAATCACGATCGCCATCCGCCCTGAACGACTGCATTTTGCCTCGGAAGGCAAGAGAGGAAATGAATTCGACTGCAAAATTGAGAACATCACCTTCCTCGGTTCGGTGGTCAGAATTCAGGTGTCGATGGGTAAATCAAGATTCAACATGGACACTTTCAACAATCCATTTCTTGAGCTTCCGAAGATCGGCGACAAAACTCAGGTGACTTGCTCGCGAGAAGCTGTGATCGTCTTGAAAAATTAGTTGGCGGTTCGATCGTTCGTGTGACGCCGAAAATGTTTGTGCGTCGAACCTTTTTTCCTTTATTCGTGATCATGATCCTTACTGCAGCGGGCCTCGCCTGTTCCCTAGGCGGGGCCACCATTGAATCGGTGCCGACAAGTCCACCACAGACTCAAGCCTCTCAAATCAATACGCAAGTTGTGGTTGCAATCAACCCTACGGCTGGAGAATTGCCGTGGGTCGTTGGGGCGCAGCCAGCCGGTCCACCGACGGTTGTTGCTCACGCGGCCATTCCAGAACCTCGGCGGTTGACTTTGGATTATCCGCCCTATATCCGCGTCGCGGACTCGGAAATAATTCAGCTAACCCTCGACTTGAATCCGCCTGGCAATGTCGTGGCCGCGGCCGAAGCACCAGGGAATGTCGCCGGCGGGAAGATCGTGCCAATCCCAGACATCTATGCTGCTCACGATGTTTTTGCGGAAGCGCGCCTGGATCTTGCCGGCCCGAACGTGCAACCTCCGGATATACAAAGTGAGTCTCTGACTCCGGGCCAAGCGGTGACATTTTTCTGGAGGGTTCAACCAACCAGTGCCGGAACGTTTCGCGGGATCGTCTGGTTCTACTTGCGATTCGTGGATAAAGTTAGCGGAGCAGAGAGCCGAAGGACATTATCAGCCCAACCGGTCCAAATCGAGGCGAATACCTTTTTCGGTTTCTCGGGGGGCTTCGCTCGCCTCGCGGGCGGGATTGGTTCCATCGTCGGCGCGGTCCTCGGATTTCCTTTCGCGGATGACCTCTTGAAGTGGCTGTTCAGCAGATTCAAGAAATCTGAATAAGTCATATATTCGCATGAGTAAATATATGACGAAAATCATGTCAGATATTGACATCGATTCGTGCTCTCGGATTGTTATTGGTGGTACAATTTTGCCCGTGCTTTTTGGCACGGGAGAATTTTTTTAGCGGAGCAAATATGCAGAACGATTGGTTATACATCGGCTTGTTTCTTGTGATCGCAACGCTCATTCCGGTTTCGGCGCTGGTGGCTTCATGGCTGGTTTCACCGAAGAAGCCCAATCCTATCAAAGAGAGCACCTACGAGTGCGGCATGGAAACCGTGGGTGAGAATTGGGTGCAGTTCAAGGCCCAGTACTATATTTTTGCGCTGGTGTTTCTGGTTTTCGACGTGGAGACTGTATTCCTCTTCCCGTGGGCGGTGTCGCTTAGCAAACTTTCCCTGTTTGCGGTGATCGAGGGCATCGTCTTCGTTCTGATCCTCATCGCCGGGTTGGTCTATGCTTGGCGCAAAGGGATGTTGGAGTGGGTCTGAACGCGCTGGTATTTTGGAAAGGCTGAAAGGCTAGACCTTCCAGCCTTTTCTTTGTGTGTACAAAGTGCTGCTTAAGGATCGCGGCTAAAGTTGATTCTTTTGTCCTGATCTCTTATGGAGCCAAGTCGAGAGATTTATCCAGGAAGCAGTAGGAGCGCCCATGAATTTTTGGTATTTTTGGTTTGACCCTATTAATTTTATTGCTCGTTGGTTGACCGGCCTGCTGACGGGCTGGGGATTAGCAAGCTGGCTGACCAGTCTGATCATCCAGTTGGTTGGCGCGGTCGTGCTGATCTCATTGATGATGGTCTTCGACATTTTCCTGGTCTGGGTGGAACGCAAGGTCGTGGCACGATTTCAGGATCGTCTCGGACCCAATCGGGTCGGACCGTTTGGCATCTTCCAGCCTTTCGCGGACATTGTCAAACTTATTATCAAGGAAGATATCACGCCGGACGGGGCTGACAAAGTGGTTTACAACCTGGCACCGGTTTTGTCCCTGATGTCTGTGTTATTGTTGTGGGCCGTGATGCCGCTGGCGCCGGTCATCTTCGGCGTGGATTTGAACGTCGGCGCGTTGTACATCATCGCTGCCGGCTCGATCGGCACACTTTCCATCATTATGGCGGCCTGGGCCTCCAATAATAAATTCGCGCTGATCGGCGCATTTCGTCAGGTCGCAGTTTTGGTTTCTTTTGAAATCCCGATGATCGCGACGATGCTCATCCCGACAATTCTGGCTGGTTCGATGGGTATGAACGAAATCGTTCAGGGGCAGCAGACGGTTTGGTATGTGCTGCTGGCCCCGCTGGCCGCCTTGACCTTCTTGATCGCGGCCATCGCCGAATTGGGGCGTTCGCCATTTGATCTGAACGAAGCGGAATCAGAGATCGTGGCGGGCTTTCATATCGAGTATACGGGCATGAAGTTCGGTCTGTTCTATGCCGGCGAACTTCTGCATGCCTTCACGTTCGGCGGTTTTTGGGCAATCTTGTTCTTGGGCGGCTACCATCTCTTTGGACTCGAGAATCTTGGACCGCTGGTGGCGGTGCTCATCCTGTTTGCAAAAGCGATGTTCGGCTATTGGGTCATCATGTGGATTCGCTACACCGTGATGCGCATTCGCATTGATCAAATGCTGGCGTTCAATTGGAAATTCCTGACGCCGGTGGCATTCGTGTTATTGATGCTGACTGCCTTGATGAATGCGCTCCTGCGCCCTGCCTCGAGCGGAATCTACATCGCGGGCATGCTTCTGACGAATGTGGTGCTCGGCTGGATCATCGTTGAAATCCTGAGCGGCTTTGGCCGCAGGGAACGCCAAAAGGCGGAAGGCGTCGCGACCGCAGCTGCAAGTGCACATCGTTAGGAGAACGACATGACTGTCCTGCAAATTTTCTTTCTGATCGTGGCCCTGGTCATTCTTGGATCTTCATTGATGGTGGTGACGACGCGTAATCTTATCCACGCCGCATTGTGGTTGATTGTTACGTTATTCGGCGTTGCTGTGCTGTACGCCGTTCTCAACGCCGGCTTTCTCGCCGTTGTTCAGGTTGTGGTTTACATCGGCGCCATTGCCATTCTCTTCATTTTCGCTGTGATGTTGACGCGCAAGGAACTACGCGACCGCGGTCCGCAGCTGAACCGCGGCTGGTGGTTGAATGTCATCATTGCACTGCTGACCTTCGGCGGCTTGTTTTGGATGCTCCAGAGTTGGAATGGCTTCTCGAAAACCGCCGCCGCTTTCCCGTCGAGTTATGACGCGCTGGGACAGTTGGGCAACGCACTCATCTCGCCCAATGCATTTGTCCTGCCGTTTGAAGTGGCTTCCGTCTTGCTGCTAGCCGCATTGGTCGGTGCGGTTTACATCGCATTCAATCCCCCGTCTGGGGACTCTCGGAAATAGGAGTAGTAATGATTCCGCTTTCGTGGTTTCTTATCCTTTCCGCGGCATTATTCAGCATCGGATTGTTCGGCGTCCTTTCGCGGAAGAACGCCGTGGCGATCCTGCTCGGCATCGAGCTGATGTTGAACGCGGTGAACATCAATATGGTTTCGTTCTGGCGCTACGGTGACGTTTCGCAAATGGCTGGACAGGTCTTTGCCATCATTGTCTTTGCAGTGGCGGCCTCCGAGGTCGCGGTTGGTTTGGCGCTCGTGATTTCAGTGTATCGCCGGCGCAACACGGTGATCGCCGAAGAACTTGATTTGATGAAGTGGTAGGAGCAACATGACGACGGAAACATTGATTTGGCTAATTCCTTTACCACCGATCCTTGCATTCTTTTTGATTGTATTATTCGCGAATCGAAGCAAGGCGCTCAGCCACACGATTGCCGTCGGCGCGGCCTTCCTTTCGTGGCTCGGAGCCATGATTGTTTTTGTGCGCGCCATCGGCACGCCCGAACTTGGAAGGACCCCATTTGCATCATTCATAAATTGGATTCCGACTGCTGACACGTGGCTAAAAGTCGGTGTGCAAATCGATCCGCTCGGAGCGGTGGTACTGTTCTTCGTGGCCTGGACCGTCCTGATGATTTTTATTTACAGCGTCGGCTACCACAACTTTGGACAGCCAAAAGGCGATCATGATATTGCGGGTCTGCCACCGCACGGCGCAAGCGATGAACATGGTCATCATGTGCCATCCGTCGAGCCGATGTACTCGCGCTTCTTCGCCTTTATCAGTTTATTTGCATTCGGCATGTTCACGCTGGTGGTTTCCGATAACCTGTTGACGTTGTTTGCGGGTTGGGAAATTATGGGCTTGTGTTCGTATCTTTTGATTGGTTTTTGGTACGCCAAACCATCGGCGCGCGACGCGGCAGTCAAGGCCTTCATGACCACGCGCGTCGGCGATGTGTTCATGTTGTTAGGCATTGCTTTCCTCTATAGCGCAACCGGTTCGCTTTCCTATCGCGATATTTTCCAGCCGCAAGTATTGGGCGCGTTGGCAAGCGTTCCGACTCCGATCTTCGGACTTTCTGCCGCAGGCTTGATAGGTCTGCTTCTCTTTATCGGCACGATTGGCAAATCAGCTCAATTCCCATTGCATGTTTGGCTGCCCGATGCGATGGAAGGTCCGACCCCGGTCAGCGCCATGATCCATGCCGCCACGATGGTCTCCGCGGGCGTGTACATGGTCATTCGCATGTTCCCGTTGATTAGCCTCGATCCGCACACGATGACGATCATTGCTTTCATCGGAACATTCACGGCTATCTTCGCCGCGACGATTGCAGTCGCCCAAAACGACATCAAAAAAGTCCTGGCTTATTCGACCATCTCACAGCTTGGTTTCATGATCGCGGCGTTGGGCGTCGGCGCGTATGTTGCTGCCGCGTTCCATCTCGTGACTCACGCGTTCTTCAAAGCGCTGCTCTTCCTGGGTTCCGGTTCGGTGATTCACGGAATGGAGCACGGCGTCTTACACACGGGGAATCATGAGGTGGACCCGCAGAACATGTTCAACATGGGCGGTTTGAGAAAAAAGATGCCGATCACATTCTGGACTTTCCTGATCGGCGGATTTGCGCTTTCCGGCTTTCCGCTGTTGACGGCCGGCTTTTGGTCGAAGGATGAGATTTTCACCGAAGCGTTCGGCACCGGACACTGGATTGTCTTCATTACTTTGGCAGTCGCCGCGTTCCTGACCGCCTTCTACACCATGCGCCAAATCACCTTGACTTTCCTCGGCGAGCCGCGCACGAAAGAAGCAGAGCATGCACACGAAACAAAATGGACAATGACCGCGCCGCTGGTTATATTGGCGAGTTTTGCTGTCTGTGCTGGATGGGTTGGCATTCCGCAGGATTTCCTCGGCTTGCATTTGAATCCGACTTGGTTCCATGAATTTGTCGGCAGCACACTCTCGGTCATGCCCGGAGCGGCTCCGTTTAGTTGGATCGTGCTTGGTACTTCTTTGGTTGTCGCCTTGGGCGGTCTGTTCGTTGGCTGGTTGGTTTATCGGAATGTCGCTTCAGTGGAACAAGATAAACTGCAAATCCCATTGCTCAAGAACAAATATTACTTCGACGAGATTTACAGCGCTGTGTTCATCAAGCCTGCCACTTGGTTCGCTGATGCCATTGTCTATCAAACGATGGACAAACTGTTGATTGATGGCGTTCTGCATTTCTTTGGCAAAGCCGCCCAAGCCATCGGTTCGGTCGTTCGCAAGTATATTGACTTGCTCATCATCAATCGAACGATCGGCGATGGCACGGCTCGCGTCACACAATGGGTCGGTAAGAATTTGCGCCCGATCCAATCCGGACGCATTCAGCAATACATGCTTGTTTCGCTAATTGTCTTATTGGCAATTGCGGGCTTGCTTTATTACCTTCTGGCGATCGTCTAACCAGACAGGAGCGATGTGATGGACTTTCTCAATACCCATCTTCTCAGCTTGATCTTGTTTATCCCGGCCGTGTCCGCGCTGGTGATGCTTTTCCTGCCGAAGGATGAAATCAAACTTCTGCGCTGGTTCGCATTTGTTGCAAGCTTGATTCCGTTTGCGTTATCCGTCTATTCATGGATTCAGTTCAAGTCGGATGCGGCAGGTTATCAATTTACCGAGCAGTATACATGGTATGCGGCCATCGGCTCGACTCTTCATCTCGGTCTGGACGGTCTTTCCTTGACAATGGTCTTGTTGACCACCTTATTGACTCCGCTTGCCATTCTGGCTTCATTCAGCGTGACCGACCGCGTCAAGCCATATATGATGTTGTTCTTATTCCTCGAGACCGGAATGCTCGGCGTCTTCATGGCGGTTGACTTGCTGATCTTCTTCGTGTTCTGGGAAGTCGGTCTCGTGCCGATGTATTTCCTCATCAATCAATGGGGAAGCGCGAATCGGAATTATGCTTCACTCAAGTTCATGATCTACACGATGGGAGGTTCGCTCGGACTTCTACTCGGCATTCAATTGCTCGGTGCCCTCTTCGGGAGCTTTGATCTGGCTACCATTATTTCCAAGTGGAACTCCATCCAAGGCTCGTTGCTTGGCTACCCGGTGGAAACGGTGAAGGCCGTGGTCTTCTGGGCCTTCGTCATTGCCTTCGCCATCAAAGTTCCAATTTGGCCCTTCCATACGTGGTTGCCTGATGCCCATACCGAGGCGCCGACAGCCGGATCGATGCTCTTGGCGGGTGTGTTGCTGAAGCTCGGCGCATACGGATTCTTGCGACTCGTTCTTCCGCTTTATCCTGATCAAGCGCATAACTTTGCCTGGGCCCTAGCTTTATTGGCGACTGCCGCGATCGTCTTTGGTGCCTTCGCCTCCTATGCCCAGACGGACTTCAAGCGACTCGTTGCGTATTCATCGGTCAATCATATGGGCTTCGTGGTGCTGGGTATCGCCGCAGCCGCCATGGCCTCCGGAACAGCGGATGCGAGAATCGCCTTGAATGGCGCCATCCTGCAAATGTTCAATCATGGTCTATCCGCGGCAGGCATGTTCTTCCTGGTCGGTGTAATTTATGAGCGTACGCACACCCGCAACCTTGATGAGTTCGGCGGGTTGTTCCCGCTGGTGCCGATCTATGGCGGTATCCTGCTCTTTACTTCGATGGCTTCCCTTGGCTTGCCCGGCTTGAATGGATTCGTTTCCGAGTTCCTCGTGGTGCGGGGCTCCTATCCCCTGTTGACGCCCTACACGGCAATCTCCATGCTCGGCCTGTTGTTCACGGGCGCATACATTTTGAAGGGGATCATGAAAGTTTTGCATGGGCCGATGAATGAGCATTGGGCGCACGGCGAACACAAGCTAACCGAGATCAACACGCGTGAAATTATTGTCATGGCTCCGTTGATGGCTTTGATTTTAGTGATCGGCGTCTGGCCCGCCTGGATTTTGGATGTCATCAACAAAGCAGTGATGCATTTATTCTAAGAGGTGAGTGATGGTTTTTCCAGTACTAAGCGTGATTGTGTTCACTCCGCTCGTGGCGGCATTGATCATTTTGATGATTCCCGGCCACCGTAAAACTGCAGTTCGCAGCGTGGCACTGGCCGCGGCGACGTTTGCCTTGCTGCTTTCGCTGTGGGTGTACGTCCAATATCTCACTCAGCACATGAGCGGCTATCAATTCAAGGAGCAATATAGCTGGCTGCCCGCGCTGGGTATCAGTCTTCACTTCGGTGTGGATGGCATCAGTGCGCCGCTGGTTCTTTTGACCGGCGTAGTGATGTTCACCGGTGTGTTGATTTCATGGGGCGACTTCAATGAAGAAAAGCATCTCTCGGCCGGTATTCAAGATCGTCCGCGCGAGTTCTTTGCGTTTCTTTTCATCCTTGCCAGCGGCGTGTTTGGCGTGTTCGCTTCGCTTGACCTATTTATGTTGTTCTTCTTCTATGAAATCGCCGTGTTCCCGATGTATTTGCTGATCGTCATTTGGGGCTGGATTCAAACTCGCGAATACGCGGCAATGAAACTAACTCTATATTTGTTTATTGGTTCCGTCATTGCGTTGGTCGGCGCGCTTGCTATGTATTGGACGGCCGGTCAGGCCACCGGTGTGTACACCTTCGATATGCTCCAACTGGAAAAGGCCGGATTTTCCGCGTCTTTCCAGAACCTGTGGTTCCTTCCCGTTTTCTTTGGCTTCGCCGTGCTCGGAGGTATCTGGCCCTTCCATAACTGGTCGCCGGACGGACATGTTGCCGCGCCGACCGCGGTTTCGATGTTCCACGCCGGTGTATTGATGAAGCTCGGCGCGTTCGCCGCACTGCGCGTCGGCATTATGCTTTTGCCGGAAGGTGCAGAACATTGGTCATGGCTGATCATGTTGTGCGCGGGAGTTGCGGTGGTTTACGGTGCGTTCATCGCTTTCATTCAAACCGACTTTAAATACATGGTCGGCTTTTCGTCCGTCTCGCACATGGGATTGGTCATGCTTGGATTTTCCACGCTCAATCGCAACGGTCTGACCGGGGCGGGCGTGCAGATGTTTTCGCACGGCGTGATGACCGCTCTCTTCTTTGCTGTCGTCGGTATGATCTATGACCGCGCTCACACGCGTGAGATTCCACAGCTGGGCGGTATGGCTAAGGTGATGCCGTTTGCCGCGATTGGTTTCATTATCGGGGGCCTGGTCTCGATGGGCATGCCCGGTTTTTCCGGATTCATCGCGGAGTTTCCGATCTTCCTCGGTGTTTGGCAAACGCATTGGTTGGTGGCAGTGATCGCCAGCATCTCGATCATCATCACGGCAGCCTATATCATGCGCAATATCCGCCAGGTCTTCTTTGGGGGCATCCCGGAAAAATTCGAGGGCCATATCACCGATATCACAATATTGGATAAGATCGCGATCAGCACACTTTGCCTGTTGATGATCGGTATTGGTTTGTTCCCATCCCTGATGGTTCCGGTGGTGCAGACCGGCGTAAACCATATCCTGCAATTATTGGGAGTTGCATAAATGTTTGCTTCCGTGGCTTTTCTTTCGATCCTCCCTGAAAGCTTGATCTTGATCCTCGGCGTCATTTTGCTGATCGTCGAGCCGTTTTTGAAGGAACCGCGCCGCCGCGATCTCGGTTGGTTGACCGCCGGCGGCATGCTGGTCATCTTGATCGTCAGTATTTTGGCGGGTCGTCCCGCTGACCCAACCTCAACGTTTGGAAATACGATACGATTCGATTGGCTGGGCTTCTTCTTTGAAATGCTCTTCGTTTTTGGCGCGGGGATGACCGCGCTGCTTTTGATGGATCACGAAAAAGTCGGCGGGCGTGGCGAAGCGTATGTGCTGCTCCTCGCTTCGACCATCGGCATGTGTCTCATGGCCTCCGCCGCCGATCTCATCATGCTTTATCTTGCCATTGAAACCACGTCTATTCCGCTTTATGTGCTGGCGGGCTTCCTGCTTGCGGATGACCGCTCGACCGAATCGGGTTTCAAGTATTTGCTCTTCGGCGCGATGACCTCGGCGATCATGCTTTACGGTTTCAGCCTGCTTTATGGATTTGCCGGCACGACGAATCTATACGCGCTGGCGGATGTGATCAAAGCCGGACAGATAGCGCCCGGCGTGATCTTCGGCGTGATCGTCCTTCTGATTGTTGGACTCAGCTTCAAGGTCTCGGTGGTGCCGTTTCATTTCTGGGCACCCGATGTATATGAGGGCGCACCGACTCCGGTTTCCGGTTTTCTTTCGACTGCATCGAAAGCCGCGGGCTTTGCCGTGATCGCCAGATTGTTCCTGGTCGCGTTCCCTCATTTCACCGTGGATTGGACGGCGGCTTTCGCCGTGCTTTCTGCGGTTACGATGACGGTCGGCAACTTGCTCGCTCTGCCGCAAAAAAACCTGAAGAGAATGCTGGCGTATTCTTCCATTGCACATGCGGGCTATGCCATGATCGGAATCGTGGCCTACTCCCAGGCTCAGAGCGGGCTGCACAATCCGCAACTTGGGATCGCCAGTGTAGTTTTCTATATGGCGGCCTATATTGTGACCAACCTCGCCGCCTTCGGCGTGGTGATGGCCGTCGGTCGTGTCGTCGGGTCGGATGACTATGACGCATACAGAGGTCTGAGTCGTCGCTCGCCTTTGTTGGGATTGATCATGTTGGCCGCGTTTCTCTCGCTGGCCGGCATGCCGCCCTTCGCGGGGTTCGTTGCGAAAGTGGTCGTGTTCGCGGCAGGCATTCAATCTGGTTATGTGTGGCTGGTCATTATCGGCATTTTGAATTCGATCGTGGGCGTGTACTACTACTTGAACGTAATCAAGTATGTTTATCTCTATCGCCTGGAGGGCGAGGATGAAGAAAAACATCCGGTCACATTGACCCGGCCTTATGCGGTTGCATTGATCGTACTGGTGCTTGGCATAATCCTGATCGGCACGGTGTTCGCTCCGTGGTATAGCTATTCCAATGCCGCGGCCCTGAACCTCTTTTAGAGCCGTTGATTGACACACTTTTGGCCTGTTTGTTATAATCGTGCGGCATGACACAATCAAACAACAAGCGGCAGGGAATCAGCAACAGCTTCTTGATCGCTTTGATTACCCAAGTGGGTTGTCTGACGCTGGTCATCATTCTTATATCGTTGCTGGGTGGGTTGTGGCTGGATAAAACTTTTGGCACTCGGCCGCTTTTCACCTTACTGTTGTTGCTGGCCGGCACCCCGATTTCTGTGATCGTGATGCTCTATGTGTCGCGTCGCGCGGTGGCAAGGATAAAATCTCAACCTGAAAAGGAAGAAGATGAGCCCTCTTCTTGATTTAGGAGGCACGTTTGGAAACTGAAAAGCGAAGGCCCTGGCGCCGCTGGGTTGTTTTAGGCCTGATGATCTTTAGCTGCATCGTGGGCGGGATTTTTGTTCCCGTTCAGCCGGTGATCTCGTTTTCCGCCGAAAAACTGATCGAACAACCTTTGTTCAGCCTGCCGGTGATCGGGCCATTCTATCTGGTGAATTCCATTCCACCCTTGATCCTGACAGTGCTCCTGGTGGTCGTCCTCGCTTTCTTTACGAATCGTTCCTTGCAGAAAAGCGCTCAGACGGATTTGGTTCCGCGCGGCATCGGGAATTTGATGGAAGCCTTTTTTGAGTTGATCTACAACATGACAGAAGGTTCCACGGGACCCAAAATAGCACCGATCATCTTTCCATGGTTCGCAACCATCATGTTCTACGCCTTGTTCGCGAACCTGCTTAAGCTCATACCGGGTTTTGAGTCGATTGGCTTGTTGCGCCAGGTGGCTCAAGGGCATCCCGCACCCGGAGGCTTTCTTCAACCGGGCGAAGTTGCGAACGGCTATGATCTTGTGCCATTCCTGCGGGGCGCCTCCGTAGACCTGAACTTTACCGTTGCCCTGGCTTTGATTTCCGTCTTCATGACCCAGGTCATTGGCATCCAAACACAGGGATTCGGATATTTCTTCAAATTCTTTAATGTTCGCAATTTGTTCAAAGTTCCATTTTTCGGCGCAATGGATTTTCTGGTCGGTCTGCTCGAAATCATCTCAGAGTTCTCCAAGATAATTTCGTTTGCCTTCCGTCTTTTCGGGAATATGTTTGCGGGAATCGTGCTGGTTGCGGTGATTCCGACCATGCTGAGTGCGGCTCTCAGCCGTTGGACGGGGAACATTTTGCCGTCAATGTTAATGATGTTTGAATTGTTCGTTGGCGTGATTCAGGCTTTTGTGTTCGGTATGTTGACGATGGTCTTCATGGCGCAGGCCACGCAAGGTCACGCCCAGGAAGAAGCGCATGAAGAAGCGCATGAGATTTAGTATAGAGCTTAAGGAGATGTAAAAAAATGACAGGAAGTATTTTGGATGCGGCTCGTTTCATCGGTGCTGGCTTGGCAATGATCGGCGCGGCGGGAGCAGGGGTGGGTATCGGCTTGAGCGTGCAGGGCGCCCTAGGCGGCATGGCGCGTAATCCAGATGCCTATGGAAATCTCTTGACCAATATGATACTTGGTATTGCCTTTTCCGAGGCCATTGCCATTTATTGTATGGTGATTGCATTTCTCATGCTCTTTAAAGTCGTGTAGTCGGAGAGGAGCGTGACATGGAAGCTCTTGGTATCAATCTTGGTCTGCTAATCGTTCAAATCGTCGCTTTTATCATCGTGTTCCTGGCTTTGCAAGCCTGGGTCTATAAGCCGCTGTTGAATCTACTGGAGAACCGCAAGAAGAAAATCGAACAGGGCATGGAAGATGCCCGTGTCGCTGCGGAGGCCCGCGCCAGCGCGGAAAGAGAGGCAGCCAAGATCGTTGCCGATGCGCAGGCGAAGGCCGCTCAAGTTGTCAATGAAGCGAACGACCGCGCTACGAAAGCGGCGCTACAAGTCAAGGCCGATGCGGAGCAGGAAATTGCCAAGCAACGCGAGAGTACCTTGGCCGAAGCTTCCATGGAGCGCGAACGCATCCTTAGCGATTTGCGCGGTCAGGTGGCAACCCTCGCGATTGCGGCGGCACAGAAATTGGTTGGCGAAGCACTGGACGAAAAACGTCAGCATGTTTTGCTGGACGAATTCTTCTCGGGTATAAAATCAGGCAAGCTGATTATGCTGGATGAAGCGGACTTCCGGGGCGAGTCTGCGGAAGTAATTAGCGCTTTGCCCCTTACTGCTGTGGAGCAGGATACAGTGAAGAAGAACGTCCTTTCCAAGGTTGGGGCACAGGCTGTATCCTTTCGCGTGGACCCCTCCATCCTGGGCGGCCTGGTAATTACGGTGGGCGACAAGATATTGGATGGTTCGGTGGCTGGCAAACTTGAAGGTTTGCGTCAAAGCCTGAAATAAACTGATTTCTAAATGTAAAAAGTTTCGGCAGATTTGCCGAAACTTTTTTAATTTTGGCTTCTCTTTGTGAAATCCATGATTTATACCTATTTAGACCTTGATTATCAAGAACTTTTAACTTACAATTGTGGCCTATTAACGCGCTGGAGAATCCATATAATGAACGAGAAGCAGATTCAGCAAGTCCTTGAGATCGAGAAGCAGGCTCAAGAAATTCATGAGGCGGCTGTGCGCGAGGCACAGCAGTTGCCCGTACAAGCCGAACAAGAGGCGCAGGCTCTGATCGAAAAGGCCCGAGTCGAGGCGCAAGCCGAAGCGCAAAAACTTGTCACGCAGGCTCAAGCAGATGACGAAACAGGCCGTATCCTGGCGGACGCGGAAGAAACGAATAAACAGATGGAAGCGGCCGCAAAGAAAAATTTTGACCGGGCAGTTAATTACATTTTAGAACGTGTTGTGGGCGGGAAATAGTTCATGCCCGGCGGCGTTTCAGCTTACGCGGCGATCAGCTCGCGCGTCAGAGCAATGCAGGCAAGTTTGCTCACACCGCAAGATGTTCTGCGGTTAAGCGAGTCGCCAGATTTTTCATCGCTATTCACCTCACTCAAAAGTACCCCCTACGGACCTTATCTGGACAGCCTCAAGGATAAAGATATTATTCCGAGGCGCGTGCTCCTCCAGATCAAAAGAAAACTGGCAGATTCCTATACGAGTGTGATTCAGATGACGCCGGTCGAGACCCGTCCGCTGGTGAAGCAGTTATATCGATATTTTGAACTAGCTAATTTAAAGGCAGTCTTGCGCGGACTTGTGACGGTCTCTGCTTGGAATTCGGAACTGGCACTCTGGGACCGCGTTCGTGACGTGCTTTTTCCGCTCGGAAATGATTCTGCCTTGCCTGCCCAAGCGATGGTTGAATCGGGCAGTCTGCCTTCGGCGGTGGATTTACTGCATGGGACGCCTTATGAGGAAGCTGTATCCTTCGCGATGAAAAGATATTCAACCGAACAGAATCTTTTTCCACTTGAGGTGGCTCTCGATCTGAGTTACTGGCGCCGCCTGTGGTCCGAGGCGGAAAAGTTAACCGGGCAGGATCGTCAGTATGGTGTGAAAATCATTGGCTCGCTGCTTGATATGAATAATCTCATGTGGGCAATACGTTACCGTGTTTATCACAGACTCTCGGAGGAGGAGGTCATCAACTATACTCTGCCATTTGGGTATCGAGTCCACGATTCGGATATTCGAGGCATCGCGGCCGGGGCGGATATCGCCCCGATTATTACCCGCATCTACCCGAACATAAGCGATGTCAACACTCTGCTGGAGGAACCGCAGGCCGGGCTGCCCAAGTTGGAGTTCCAATTGAAACGCCAGATCATGGCCCAATGCCTATCCGCTTTTGTAGGCAGCCCCTTTCATATTGGTCTCCCGCTGGCTTTCCTGGTGATGAGCGATCTCGAAGTGCAAGATTTGATCGTCCTCATTGAAGCAAAGTCTTCGAACCTTCCGGACGATAAATATCGCCCGTTATTGTTGAAACCGAATTTGTCGAACTAACGCCGAGCATTCATGGAAGTATTCGTGGATACTGCATCAATGAGCTGGATGCTGATTTTTTTTCGTGCATGGAGACGACATGTTCTTTCCTGAGGCAATGACTGAAGTTCAATTAATCGTTCCATCCAAGGACCTTTTAGCTGTAACAAACGTTTTGGGTCACCGTGGAGTTTTCCACCAGATCGACAGCACCTATTTGGGATTGGAAAACGTGGGACCCAGCACGTGGCAGGAAAAGTCTGCCGCTTATTCCGCCTTGGAACGCCGCATTCAAATGATTTTGCAGGCGCTGAATTTGGAAGAGGAATATCACGAATCAGCTGGTTTTGATTCAAGGGCGGATTTGGATGCGGTGCGGTCTGCGGTGGAACGCATTGAGGCAGATGTCAAGGCAACAAGCGATCAATGGAACGCAGAAAAGAAGCGGCTTGACCAATTGACTGGCCAGCTTCATCAGCTGGAACCAATCGCCGACCTCAATGTCGAGGTTGGTTCGTTGCGGAAATCCAGGTACTTGTATTCGGTGCCCGGCATTATCCCGGCTTCGAATGTGAGCAGGCTCGAGACCAGTTTAGCGCGCGTCCCTCATGTGTTCTTCACCCTAAATGATGATCCTCAAAAGCCGGTGGTGTGGATTTTGGGTCCCCGCAGTCATTCCGATGTGATCGATCGCGCCGTCAAAAGCGCCTATTTGAATCCGCTTGTTCTACCGGATGAATTTGAGGGGACTCCGGCCAAAGTCACCGAATCGATTCGCAACGAGATTGGATCGACGAAGCAAAGAATCTCCAATCTGGACGGCGCTTTGGCGAAACTGGCTGATACCCACAAGAGTGAATTATATGGATTATTGTGGGATGTTCACGTGAACCGGATGACGGCAGAGGCGATTGCTCGATTTGGCCAGCTTCGTCACACCTATGTCGTTGTGGGCTGGGTTCCAACTTCCGATCTGCAGCCCTTGACACAGCGGTTGAGAAATGAGTCTAAGGAAATCCTGATCGAAGCCACGGCGATGGCGCGCGCCGGCCATCATTCGAACGTGCCCGTTGCATTGCATAATCCGACTGTGCTTCGCCCGTTTGAAATGTTGGTTAATACATACGCGCGACCTCGGTATGAGGAGATTGATCCGACCATTGTGATCGCGGTCACATTTCCGTTGCTTTATGGAGCGATGTTCGGCGATGTAGGTCATGGACTCGTTCTCGCGGGAATCGGCTGGCTGATCTCCACCAAAAGGATCAAAGCCTTACGCGGGATGGCAAGTCTGGGTGGCCTGATGATTGCTTGTGGACTCTTCGGTGTGATCTTTGGATTTTTGTTTGGCAGCATTTTCGGATTCGAAGATGTTCTGCCGAGCAGTCCCTTTTTCAAGCATTTCCTATGGATGCAGCCTCTGCACAATATTATCTTGACTCTGGGCATTGCGGTTGGCTTGGGAGTGGTCCTGCTCAGTATCGGTTTCCTTCTGAATCTCTATAACGCCTGGCGGGCGAGAGATTGGGGTCGGCTGTTCTTCGATTCGAACGGCCTCGCCGGTTTGGTGCTGTATTGGTCGCTGCTTGGCCTGGCCGCAACATTCTTTCTGAAGGGATTTCCCGTACCGGCCTGGGTGTGCATAGTCCTGGTTATCTTGGGACTCTTGGCAGGGATCATACTCTCTGAACCCTTGAAGCGCTTGGTGGAAGGCCATCGCCCGCTGATCGAGGGGGGCGTTGGGATGTTCATCGTTCAGACCGCTGCTGAGTTGTTCGAAAAAAGCCTAAGTATTTTCAGCAACACGATGTCCTACGTGCGCGTTGGCGCATTTGCCGTCGCCCACGCCGGTTTCTGTCTGGCCGTGTTTGTCTTTGCGGGCTTGGCGAGTGGAGGCACGAATTCGGGGTTCGGTTATTGGGCGATGGTCGTCGTCGGGAATATCGGCATTGTGCTGATGGAAGGCTTCATCGTTTTCATTCAAACCATGCGTCTGCATTTTTACGAATTCTTCAGCAAATTCTTCAGCGGCGGCGGTTCGTCTTATGAGCCATTGACTCTTCCCAGTGTGCGGGAAAACTAAATCATTTCGTTAACTGCTTCCGATATCATATAAAGGAGAAAAAATGTTCAAAATAGTTATTGTGATCTTGGCCACACTTATCCCTGTGGCTCCAGTGGTTGCGTATTTTCTCAACCGCTTCGGCAAGGATCCATTGAAGACAACCAAGAATCTCATCCTGGCTTTCAAAGGCTACAACGTGCTGATTGGCTTGATGGTGCTGGGAGGAGGCTTGGTTTGGTTGTTTTCACCCCAGACGGTCTTCGCAGCCGGATTATCCTTGCGAGCTGCAACCGATCCTTATGCCTCGCTAGCAGCCGGTATCTCCACGGGCCTGGCTGCTGTTGGCGCGGGTGTTGCGGTAGGCGGTACGGGCGCGGCAGCGATTGGCGCAGTGGCTGAGAAGCCGAGCTTTCTCGGTATATCGCTCATCTACGTAGGTCTTGCGGAAGGGATTGCCATCTACGGTTTGCTGATTGCCTTCCTCGTTTTGTACACATAGGAAAAGATGAAAGTATTGGTGATTGGTCATCCTGAGGCCGTACTGGGTTTCTCACTCGCGGGCGTGGGTGGGCGGGTCGCTACGACAGCGGAGCAAGTCAATCAGGCTCTGGATGATGCTCAGGCATCGAAGGATGTGGGTATTGTCCTGGTAACTCAGGATGTTGCCAGGATGATTCCCGCCAGAATGGAACATCTGAAATTACGCAGTACTGTTCCATTGATTGTTGAGATTCCCGCTCAGTCAGGCACCGCGCAGGGTCAATCGTCTCTTGGCGAAATCGTTCTGCGGGCGATCGGAATAAAGCTATGAATCTTGTCTGTCCTGTTCTTTGTTTAGATTAGAAAATGGAATGGATCATTAATCTATGAAAACTGAAGTCGAAGATATTGATATGCTGGCACAAGCGATCCTCACGGAAGCGCGTGACGAAGCAGATCAAATAAGGGCTGAGGCAATCGAGAAGGCCAACGCGATTCGCCAGCGCGCCCGGGACCAAGCAGAGGCGGAACGGAAATCGATCGTAGCTCGCGCCCAACAAGACGCCGACCGTCTGCACGGTCAGGTGGTGGCAACCGCCCAGTTGAAAGCGCGTTCCGTGCAGCTGGAGCGCCGCGAGAAGTTGCTGGACAGTGTTTTTGCGGAAGCCCGGAAAAAATTGGAAACGGTGAGAAAGCGGGCTGATTACGACAAGATTTCCGTTTCATTGCTCCGCGAAGCGTTGACGCAATTGCAGACAAGCAAGGCGCAGGTTCGTGGTGACGATTCCGCGCAAAAACTCCTGAAGAATCGCCTGCTGGCAGAGGTCTCCAAAGAATTCAATGGAGAATTCACGCTGGGTCCGGTGCTGGAAGATGGCACAGGAATTGTGGTGGATACGGCGGACGGCAGGTTACGTTACGACAACACTTTGGAGAATCGCTTGAGTCGGTTACAGAACACCCTTCGCTCTTCAGCTTATAGAGTGATCACGGGAGAAAAGCCATGAGTGACCAAGTCGGAACGATAACATGGATCAGCGGACCGGTTGTTCGTGCGCGCGGCTCTCGTCATGTAGGTATGCTTGAGCTGGTCGAGGTGGGCAATGAGCGTCTCGTCGGGGAGGTCATCGGATTGAAAGGGGACATATTGACTGTACAAGTGTATGAAGAGACGGCCGGCATGCAGCCCGGCGCGCCAATTTTCGGAACGGGGCTTCCCTTATCCGTTGAATTGGGACCCGGTTTGATTCAAAGCATCTACGATGGCGTACAAAGGCCGCTTCCCTTGATTGAACAAGCCACCGGCTCATTCATAAGCCGTGGCACTCGCTTTGACCCGATCAGCCGCGAAAAGCGTTGGAAATACTCTTCCAAGGTGAACGTCGGCGATCAAGTGAAGGGCGGCATGATCCTCGGCATTGCGATGGAGACCGACACGTTCGAGCATCGCGTCATGGTTCCGCCAGACGAGGCAGGCACAGTTACTTGGGTTGCACCTGCCGGTGAATATGCGGTCACGCAGCCGATCGCCAAACTGAAAGTTGGCAAAGAAGAAAAAGAGCTGACGATGCTCCAGCGCTGGCCCGTTCGCAAGCCGCGCCCGTTCGTCAGGCGTTTGGGACACAACATTCCTTTGATTACCGGCCAGCGGGTGCTCGATTCGTTCTTCCCGGTTGCAAAAGGGGGTGCCGCAGGAATCCCCGGTCCGTTTGGTTCGGGCAAAACGGTCACGCAGCACAGCATTGCCAAATGGGCGGATGCGCAAGTAGTAGTTTATATTGGATGTGGCGAACGCGGTAACGAGATGACCGAAGTGTTGCAAGAGTTCCCGCACCTTGTGGACCCGAGAACGGGTCGCCCTCTGATGGAGCGCACAGTGCTGATTGCCAATACCTCCAACATGCCGGTCGCGGCCCGTGAAGCCAGCATCTATACGGGCATCACGATTGCGGAATACTACCGCGATATGGGTTACAGCGTTGCTCTCATGGCGGATTCCACATCGCGTTGGGCCGAGGCGTTGCGCGAGGTATCTGGCCGCCTCGAGGAAATGCCGGCGGAAGAAGGCTATCCGGCTTATTTGGCGGGTCGTCTCGCTGAGTTTTATGAGCGCGCGGGATACGTGGAAACGCTGAATGGGAATCAGGGATCAGTGAGCATTGTGGGAGCCGTTTCACCTCCAGGCGGTGATTTTTCGGAGCCTGTCACCCAGCATACGAAACGATATATACGCTGCTTCTGGGCACTGGACAAATCGCTCGCCTCGGCGCGCCACTTCCCATCCATCAACTGGTTGGACAGTTACAGCGAATACTTGGAGGATGTGGCTGGTTGGTGGCGCGAGCAGGTCGGCGTGGATTGGCTAAAGATGCGGAACCAAGCCATGGAAATCTTGAGCGAAGAAGATCGTCTGTCCCAGATTGTGAAATTAGTGGGTCCTGACGCCCTGCCTTCGGAAGAGCGCATGGTTTTGGAGACGGCGCGCCTCATTCGTGAAGGCTTCCTGCAACAGAACGCAATGGATACCGTGGATGCATTTTCGACCGTTCAGAAGCAGATTCGCATGTTGGAGTTGATTCTATATTTTCACGAGCGCGGTTTGCGCATTGTCAAGCACGGTGCGCCAATCTCCGTGATTCATGAACTGCCAGTGGTGGACACATTGATCCGCGTGAAAACTACGGTGCCTAATGATCAATTGGAAAAAATGGACGAGGTCCGAAAGACCGTGGATCAGCAGATGAGCAAACTGGATATGGAGTACCGATGAGCGATACAACAATTCGAGGCGGACAGGAAGTTGTTGGCGTAAGCCGGATCGAGGGCCCGATTCTTGTGGTCGAGGGCGCGGCCAATATCGGCTACGATGAGGTCGTCGATATTGCCGACTCGCAGGGCAAGATTCGCCGCGGGCGCGTGCTCGAGGTCGGCGAGGGAATGGCCGTTGTGCAGGTTTTTGCCGGCTCCACCGGTCTTTCCATTGACGGCACGCGCGTTCGGTTTCTGGGAGATACACTTCATATCCCCGTGGCTGAAGAAATGTTAGGGCGCGTCTTCGATGGGTTGGGCCGCCCTCTGGATGGCGGTCCCGAACCGTTGACCGATCAGTACGCGGACGTCAACGGCCAACCCATTAATCCGACGGCGCGCGTGTATCCGCGTGACTATATTCAAACCGGCATCTCAGCGATCGATGGAATGAACACCTTGTTGCGTGGTCAAAAATTGCCGATCTTCTCCGGCGCAGGCATGCCTCACGACCAGATCGCCGCGCAAATCGTTCGGCAGGCGACTCTGGGCGGACCTGCGGGCGAGCCGCCGTCCGCAACGGAACAATTCGCCATCGTATTCGCCGCGATGGGAGTCAAACATGACGTGGCGGATTACTTCCGGGATTCCTTTACGCAAAGCGGCGCGCTGAACCGCGTAACCATGTTCCTTAACTTGGCTGACGACCCGCCTGTGGAACGTTTGGTTACGCCGCGTGCGGCGCTGACGTTGGCGGAATATTTGGCATATCAGCGCCAGTTGCATGTACTGGTCATTCTGACGGATATGACCAATTATTGTGAAGCCCTGCGGCAGATTTCGAATGTACGCGGTGAGGTGCCCAGCCGCAAGGGTTACCCTGGTTATTTGTACAGCGATCTGGCTTCGATCTACGAGCGCACAGGGCGTGTGCGGACCAGCGAAGGCTCGATTACACAGATTCCGATCCTCACGATGCCCAGCGATGATATTACGCATCCGGTGCCGGACCTTACCGGCTATATCACGGAAGGACAGATCACCCTTGGGCGTGAGCTGGATCATCAAGGAATTTATCCGCCCATCGCCGTATTGCCCAGCCTCTCCCGTTTGATGAAAGACGGCATCGGTGGTCCGCGCATGATCATTCAGAGTGAAACCGGCAGTCAATCACGATTAATGGATCATGGAACAGGTAAGGATCGGACCCGCGCAGACCATCCACATTGGGCAGCCCAGCTCTATGCAGGGTATGCCCACACGCAGGATGTGCGCGCCCTGGCCTCGGTCATCGGCGAGGAAGAGTTGGGAACGGTAGATCAGCAGTACCTGAAATTCGGTCGCGCCTTTGAACGCGAGTTTATCAATCAGGACTTTAAGGAGAACCGGACCATTGAGCAAACTCTGAATATCGGCTGGCAGTTGCTTTCGCTTCTGCCTCAGGAAGAACTGACCCGCGTCAGCCTGGATGAGATCAAGCAATACTATAAGTCTGAACATGCCGAACATTAACGTTGCTCCCACAAGAAGTAATTTGATTCGCGTCAAGAAGGATCTTCAATTTGCGCGGGAAGGATATGAAATCCTTGATCGAAAACGCGAGGCCCTTACCACGGAGCTTGTGCGTGTCGCAAAGGAAGCCGATGCGCTGCAGAAGGAAGTGTGGGCCTTGCTTCAAACCGCCTACGATGCCATGCAGAAGGCTCGTCTGGTGATGGGCAGCGATCACGTGGAGTGGGCGGCCTTGGCTGTCAATAAAACCGTGGAGGTGCATCTTAAATTGCGAGGCATTATGGGGGTGGCCATTCCGAGCATCGAGGCGCGCGGCGAACCACCGGAACTGCTGTACAGCCCCGGCGACACCTCTGCTGTTTTGGATGAAGCCAGCACGGCCTTCCGCAAAGTTTTGCTGCGCATTCCGCAACTGTCCATGCTCACCGCTACCGTCTGGCGCTTGGCCAGTGAATTGAAAAAAACCCAGCGGCGAGTGAACGCTCTTCAGCACATCTTCATCCCGGCTTATGAGGCGACCGTTGCGTTCATCGTCAGCTCCTTGGAAGAGCGCGAACGCGAAGAGACGTTCCGGCTCAAATGGTTGAAGTCCAAAATGGAACGCGCAGAATCAGAATCGATTCCGATGCGATAATTAAGCCTTTCTCAACAGGATTAGGAGACAACGATGAAATTTGGCGTGCTGGGTACTGGTATTGTGGGACAAACCCTCGGTTCGAAACTGGTTCATTTGGGACATGCTGTGATGATGGGTTCGCGCGAGGCGAACAACCCAAAGGCCGTTGCCTGGGCGAAATCAGAAGAAAGTCCGCGTGCGCTGTTCGGGACGTTTGCCAACGCAGCCGCGCATGGAGAAATCATTTTTAATTGCACGCTAGGCACAGCCTCACTAGAAGCGTTGCATCAGGCGGGCGCCGCGAATTTGAAGGGCAAGGTTCTGATTGATACAGCCAACCCGCTGGATTACTCGACGAAGGAATGGTCCTTGACCGTCTGCAATACCGATTCGCTGGGTGAACAAATTCAACGTGCGTTTCCCGAGGCGCGGGTCGTGAAAGCATTGAATACGATAAACGCCGTCGTGATGACGGAGCCTAATAAATTGTCGGAACGCACCGATATCTTTGTCAGTGGAAACGATCCCGAGGCGAAGAAAGCGGTCACGAAAATTCTCCATGATTTTGGATGGATCACGGTCCTTGATCTGGGCGACATCACGACCTCACGCAGCGTCGAAATGTACATTGTGCTCTGGCGGAACTTCCGGCATGTTGTCGATTCATATCGATTCAATATCAGGCTGGTCAGCCACTAAGATACACGTTTGGACAAAGGAGGGTTTTGGAGATAGAATCCCAGAACCCTTTTTTGTTCAAGATGCAGACGCTTCGCACGATTTTCGAGAAACTCTCCTTTTCTCATACTCCCAAGCAGTTGCCTGAGACTGTCATCGAGGGCATCGCCATTGACAGCCGCGCCGTGAAGCCCGGATATTTATTCGTCGCGATCAAGGGTGGATCATTTGATGGGCATGATTTCATTTCAAAGGCAATTGAGAACGGCGCCGTGGCAATTGTTGGCGAGGAAGATGTGACGGGCCTGCGCGTTCCGTATGTTCGGCTTGAAAACACGCGTCAGTCTTTGACTTGGCTGGCGGCTTCGTTCTATGATTTTCCGGCCCGCAAGTTGACGGTCATTGGCGTCACCGGTACGGACGGCAAAACCACCACCTGTAATTTGATTTATCAGATTTTACTGGCGGCGGGAATCAAGGCAGGATTGATCTCAACAGTCAATGCAGTAATTGGAAACGAAGTCTTAGATACTGGTTTCCATGTTACGACGCCGGACGCGCATGATGTGCAGAATTATCTTGCCCGCATGGTCGAGGCGGGTCTGACGCATGTGGTTTTGGAAACAACCTCTCATGGCTGGGCACAGTATCGGGTCGACGCGTGTGAATTTGATATTGGCGTGATCACAAATATCACGCATGAACATCTAGATCAGCACGGCTCCTATGAGAATTATCGCGCCGCGAAGGGACGACTGTTTACATCGCTTGAAAAAACTTTGCCGAAGGTACAAGGCAATCCGCGTTTGGCGGTGTTGAATGCAGACGATCGCTCGTACGAATATCTTGATTCCGTAACCAAGGTCAGGAAGGTCGGTTATGGAGTTGATAAAGAAACTGACTTTTGCGCGGTGGAAATCCAAAACAGCCCATTTGGGCTTCAATTTACTGCTTTAGGAAATAATGTACGCGTGACCATTCAGAGTAAATTGATGGGCGCATACAACATTTCAAATTGCCTTGCGGCATTGGCGGTAGCCGTCGTTGGATTAGGCATCCAGCCGGAGATCGCAGCCACGGGAATTGCGTCGCTCGAAGGCGTGCCGGGGCGCATGGAGCGGATCGATCTCGGTCAGAGCTTCACTACGATTGTAGATTTTGCCCATACGCCGAACGCGCTGAAGGTGACATTGGAAGCGGCGCGCAGAATGACAGCCGGTCGTGTGATTGCAATCTTTGGTTCAGCCGGCCTGCGCGATAAGGAGAAGCGCCGCATGATGGCAGAGACTTCCGTCGAATTGGCGGACTTTACGGTGCTGACCGCCGAAGACCCGCGCACCGAGTCACTGATGGAGATTCTCGAGGAAATGGCAGCAGGCGCGAAGTCGAAGGGCGGACGCGAGGGCGAGACATTCTGGCGCGTCGCGGATCGCGGCGGGGCCCTCAAGTTTGCGCTGAGTTTGGCGCGTGCGGGCGATGTCGTGCTCTCGTGCGGAAAAGGTCATGAACAATCCATGTGCTTCGGCGCGGTGGAGTATCCATGGGATGACCGCCTTGCGATGCGCGCCGCATTGGGTCATTTGCTTGGCATCGAGGGTCCGAACATGCCATACTTGCCGACGCAGGATAAAACCGAAGAGGAGTGGTTGAAATGATGGAAGTAAAGCCGGTGAGGTTAGCCGGCAAAGTGGTGCGGCTGGAGCCGCTGAGCGAAGCGCATGTCCCGGGCTTGGCGAAGATTGGCATGAACATGGATGACATCTGGCGTTACATGCCTTATGGCCTCATGCGCAATGAAGAGGATATTCGGCGTTGGGCGCTGAACTTACTGGCGCAGATCCCAAGCGGAACTGCGATGCCGTTTGCTGTGATCCATGTGGCCTCGGGACGCGTGGCGGGCGCGACGCGTTATATGGACATTCATCCGAAGGATTACGCCTTGGAGATTGGCGGGACGTGGTACGGCATTGAGTTCCAGCACACGGGCGTCAATACGGAAGCGAAATATTTGCTATTGCGTCACGCCTTTGAAGAGCTGAAGTGTATTCGCGTGCAGCTCAAAACTGATATGCGCAACGAGCGCTCCCAAAAAGCCATCGAGCGCATCGGCGCAGTGCGGGAAGGCGTCCTGCGAAACAATATGATCATGCCGGATGGCTATTACCGGAGTTCGGTATATTACAGTATTCTGGACATCGAATGGCCCGGCGTGAAGAGACGCTTGGAGGGAATGATGAAGGTTTGAAATAGAATGATCAGCGGAATTCCTATTTCGCAGTCTGGAGGGAAAAAAGACCGCCGCCGGAGATAAGTGCGCAAGCGTGCCGGGCCCCTGCGGCACTGGCTGTGACCCCGCTGGTCAAGCCACGTACGTCTACGGGCGTCGGACGGTCGATGGTTGTTCCGTTGCCCAGTTGACCGCTGCCGTTGGCTCCCCAGCATTTGACCCCGCCCCCCGAAGTCAGCGCACAGGTGTATTGGCTGCTGTCGCCATCATCGGCGCTCGTGGCAATCTGGCGGATCCCGCTGGTCAGTCCGACGACGTCGACCGGCGTGAGCCGCGAGGTGGTCGTGCCATCGCCCAGTTGACCAGAAGAGTTGTCTCCCCAACATTTGACTCCACCGCCCGAGGTGAGCCCACAGGTATGAAACAGACCGGCGCTGATGGCGATAAATTGTGTCGGTTCAGATGATTGTTGCGGGGCGCAAGCCGCAATCAATAGAGTCAAGACTAAGATGCAAATTGCGAGGCTTCGTCGCTTGGAATTCATAACCCCCATCCTGTCCTGCCGTTGGTGCGCAATGGGCGGTGCAAACAGATCGCTTGGCTCAGAAATGAAGCAGCGAAGATTCTCGGCTGCTCGGCACGGGATCATTAGCCCTGGTGATTGAGTGCTCACCTCGTGGCCGTTTTTGCCTTGCCGACCGGGCGTTTGTATTCGGACTTCTTCTTTGGGCCACCAGCCTGGGCCCAATCCGAATCATCTCCACGCTGAGGAGGCACCTGTGCCTTGACACCCAGCATGGCATGGTGAAACCCCCCTTCGGCTTTGGCGGCCGCGTCGCCTGCGGATCCACGGCGTTTGGGGCATCGACCTCGGCCCGTTCTGCGGCGTGATGTGCTTCAATATATCCCGCTGCTGCCGTTTTGGTGAAAGCTGTGTTGGAGGGAGCAGGGTTCTCCATGGCCTGCCGGGCAGTGCAACGAGTTTGATCGGCTTCGCGCGAATCACTATGGACACGGGCGGCTTGATTCTCAGACTTTTGCTCCTGTGGTCTCATGAACGATTATTCATTAGCCGTGCGCGGCAGGTAATCGCGCTCACATACGAAGCAGCTGCCCGTGGTTGCGGATCGGGCACGCCTGCATACTAAGCCTGCGCATCTGATCGAGAATCAGATTCTACTGATCCAAGATTTGACGCCATCCTTGAACGCATCGCAGCTCTCTGCGGAAAACTTCAATGAAGGTGTGAAAAACTCAGCGATGTCTGCGTGCTATTCAGTTGCTCCTCATGAGAGGGAACTCTGATGCTCCCCAGACAGCGATTTGCTATAGAATAGCAACTATCACAATGCAAGAATAGTGCCATTTGTCATGTGTGGAGAAGATGAACGATTCGGTTCAGCGAAAGCCATTGAGCGGCTTGGCCGGGACGAGCTGAGAAACGTTTGATGGAATTAATGGGAAGCATTGCATTGCCTCAAGGCAGGATGCATTGCGTGAGAACCCATGTCGAAAACGATCGAAAATTCTTCTATGGCCAGCCGAATTCGCTGTAATGGATACCCGCTTGATGATTCTCTATAGCTCGCCTTACGTAGGGAATGGTATTACGAGGCAGGGAATTAATGGCTGACCAAAACAGTTCGTCGCATTTTTGCGGCTCATTATTCGTAACTTCACCAACCCAATGCCTGACTTCGACAAAAAAATCAATGCGCTCATCATCTGATTTGCGATCCATAACCTGGACGATGTCAATGTCTCTCGGCTCCAAGATCACTCCAACTTCTTCTCTTCCCTCGCGAATAGCGGCCTGTCGTACCGTTTCACCCGCCTCGACATGGCCTGCCACAACGCTGTAATTGCCGTCTTCATAGCCCGTATTGGAGCGACGCAATAACAATATTTGCTTGTCTCGCAAAAGAAGAAGATGCACGGCAACGGGACGTTTATTGCGCATGATACAGCAGCGCTGCCTCAGCGCAGTTCAAATCGGTCCGGGTGAGACATGAGATATCCCCAGCCGTCCACCTCGGGCGCGGACCCCAGCCCTTGATTGAGAATCGTGGTAATGTTCGTGCGATGCTCGATGCCGTGGTCGATAATCTGGATGAACACGGCCAGGGCCCGAAAGTGGAGCTGTTTGCCATCCATTTCCTGGTCAACTTGATGGACTGACGGGACGTGCTGGGCCGCCTCGACGAGAGCATTCCCGACTTGCATGGAGTAGACCGCCATTTCAGCCAAGCTTGGCCCGGCCTCCCATTTGAATGGTGGCTGTGGGCGACTGCCGGTCAATAATCTTATATAGCCCGCCTCAGCCCTAATGATATGTTCCAGAGTGTCGCGGATCGTCCCGTAGGCACCCGGTATTTTTGTGGCGAGCTGCGCTTCGTTCAATTTCTGGCAGGCGTGCAACACCGCTTGATTGGCCCAGTTGTTGTACTGCATGAACTCCATCAGCGTGGATTCGGGCAAAGTTTCCATTTTGCGAACCTCCCATATTCTTACTTCATCCAGAATATCAGGTGGGCCATTGCTTCGCCGGGAAAGGTGAGGAGGAGCGCCGATCCCGGCTGCCGCCCATGTTGCTGATCCTTTCAGGCTCGATGACGATCAGCATGCGTACTTGGTCGCGCCCCCCATACCAGGCGTATGGCTTGCCGGTATATTTCTGGGCGAGCTTCTCGATGTGATCAGCCGCGCCGTCCGTGGTGACCTTGAGGACCCGTCCGCGCACTTGGAAATAACGCGTGGGATTATCCGGCGAGGACACGACAACCGCCACGCGCGGGTCGCGCTCAATATTCCTGATCTTTACGTAACCCCGTACGCTATTGATGATGATATGCTCACCATCGGTGTCGACCCACGTCTGGGTGACCTGGGGCGAACCATCGGCCATCACGGTCGCAATGTAGCAGGTGCTCGGCTGCCGCAGCAACGCCAATAGTTCTTCAGTCAGTTCCACCATGGTTGCCCTCTCTCGCATCGCATTATTTGGTCGTGATCGTCACGCTTGCCATGGCATCGCCCGCGAAGGTTGGGTTGGCAGTCGGATCGCGGCGCGTGATGCCGTTGACCACATCCATGCCGCTGATGACCTGTCCGAAGATGGTGTAGTCGCTTTCGTTCAATCCCACCGGTCCAAAGGTGATGAAGAACTGGCTGCCATTCGTGTTGGGTCCGGCGTTGGCCATTGCGACCACACCAGCTTTATCAAACGACAGATCATTCTGTTCATTGGCGAATTCATAACCAGGTCCGCCGGTGCCGCTGCCGGTTGGGTCGCCGCCCTGCGCCATGAAGCCGTCGATGACGCGATGGAACGTTACGCCGTTATAGAACCCTTGATTGGCCAGAAAGACAAAACTATTGACCGTGACCGGCGCTTTATCGGCAAAGAGCTGGATCACGAACTCGCCGCCTTTTGCCATGGTGACGGTGGCGAAATATTGCTTGCTGGTATCAATCGTCATGGCAGGCGGAGATGACCACTGCAAAGTTTTGACGGTCGGTGCCGAACCCGCCGTGGACGGCTGCGCTGGCCGTTGGTTGAATTCGAAGTACCAGACCGCGACAGCGAGGATGACCACAATGACCACGATGCCTGCCCATTGAATGCCGCTCAGTCCGTTTTGCGTGTTGCCTTTCAAATTGCGTTTATTTTTTCTGGCCATGATGCTTGCTCCTTATAGGAAATTGCGATTGCGAGGAGTTGAAAAACGGCAGGGTAGCAACCTCAATCTTTTTGCCGGGAATTACGTCCCTCGCAATGGCATAAGAGTTTATGGTGTTGCTGTTTCGCCGCCTAGATCGATTTTCACGGTCAGCGCGTCGCCGAAGAACCAGCCGCTCGGGTCGGACATGCGCCAGGTGCTGATGATGATGCCGGTGCCGCTCGGCGCCGTCATGGAGATGGATAGGTCCACCTGTTTGCCGGGGTTAACGGTGTCGGTCAACGTGAAATTTGAGCCTCCCATCGGGTCACCTCCATAGAAGCCAAATCGGAAGCCCGGCGGCCATGCGCAGCTTCCGTTGTTCAGTACCCGCCAGGTTTTTGTGAAGGATTCGCCGGGGTTCATGGGCGAAAAATCGGGCACGCTTACGTCTTTGATCCAACGCAGGCGGTAACAGCTGGAAGTCGGTGTGGCACTTCCCTCGATCGCAGTCACAGTGATCCGTGTGGAAGTGCCAGTCGGGGTGGATGGGGCGGTGGGTGTCGGACGCGCGAGCGCAGTTTGGGTCAGGTTCGATGCAAAGGTCGCCACTGCCGCAGTTTGGACTCCGCTGAAATTCGGAATTAAATTCTGAAATGTTTGAGTGGAGCCGCGTAAGCCGACTGCCATGATCAGCGCAAGTACGACCAAGATCAACGGAACAAGGACGCTTCTTCTATGCACGCCGCGCCTCCGCAACGGGCTGTCTTCAAATCAAGGCGTTGGGGTGTCCGTAACGCTTGGGGTATTGGATGCCGCAGGATTTTGTACAACAATCTGTACCCAGGGCGCATCACCGAAGGGATTTCCATTCAGATCAAACATACGCCATGTTCCTCTGATCGTGCCAAGTGTCGTTGGAGCGATCATCGGCACCGATATTTGATATTGAGCACCCGGGTTTATGGCTTGGGTGAGGGTCACGGTTGAGCCGCCCATTGGGTCGCCGCCAACAACCGTCCATTTGAATCCTGGCTGCCAGGCACAGCCACCGGTATTTTGCAGCAGCCATGTCTTGGTGAACTTCTTCCCTGGAGCCATCTTTGTATTGTCAGGGATGCTGACATCATTGATGAATTCCAGGCCGTTACAGGAAGTCGTCGGACTGCTTACCGCAGCCACAGGGGTACCGCTGCCGTTGAGCGGTACGAATGTATTGAACGCGACGATGGTATTGGTAGGCGCGGGCGTCTCCGTAGCTGCCGGGGTGGGTATGGCCGCCGCCGTTTGTGTCAGGCCCGCCGCGAATGTGGAAACTGCCAGAGTTTGAACGTCTGCAATGCTGATGGTTGGTACTGGCGGCGTCTGATTGCCTCCGCAGGCCGCGAGTGTCAACGCTACGGTAGTCAGGATTAGTGTTAGTTTTATCCTTGGCATTTTCATCCTTTCTTAAATCCGCAAGCCGGAATTGTACTCCGAAATTAAAGTTTGTTGTTTCGGAATTCGGGTGAGGTCGAGGACCGATATTAAATGCACAATGCCCCGTTCAGTTTGAAGGAGCATTGTGCGTTTCCGGCGACTAATCCTTCACCAGCCAGCTTTTTGCTTCTTCCTCGTATTCGAAATACTTCAATTGCTGGCCGGTCAACCGCGTCAGCATATCGCCCAGCGTGCGCTTAACACCCGTCACGCCAAGTACTGCTGTTTTGCGGACATGGTCCTTGGTCTTGGCAGAAGCATCGTTAAGAACGGACATCAAATTCGATCCGATTTGAGTGTCTTTGAAATTCGAGAGCACCAGCACGGAATTCTCTGGCTCACTCAGAACCACCTGCTGCACGGCATTAAGCTCTTCCTTGACCGCATCCGCGTTATAGAATAACGCGGAAAAATCCTGATAGAAGATCCTCCTTCCTTTGTACTCTATCCATTTGGATCTCATTTTGTTCTCCTGCTTGCTGTTCGGCTGGCCGCCTTCCTGCCGGATGGCGGGCGCTCAAGATACAAGGCCAAGCCGGTTGCAATGGCGCCCAATCCTTCCCAGCCGCCCACCAGGATGAAGCGCGTCGGCGCCAGATGGGTCAGGGCGGTGATGGTGAAGACGGTGAAGGTCACCAGCCGGAAGGGAACCGTCCACAGGAAAAACTGTTTCATATCGGTAAATGCGGCCAGCACATAGTAGACGCCGATGTTGAACGATGCCATCGAAGCCGCGATCACAAAAACGAGGGTGTAGTCACCGGCCGCGCGTGCGGTTCGGTCCAGCACGCGAAAGCCGAGAATCGAGAGGATCAGTTCGGGACGAATCAACCCCAAAAGTCCGAGAAGGAACGCCAGGATGCCGAAGATGAACATCGTCCAGCCCGAGGCGCTCCGGATGCGGTATGTATCCATCTATATCTCCTGTGCCTCGGATTATACACTGCATCCCATCCTTTTCGCCACAAAAGGGTTGGTGTGAGTCTTTTCTGCTATACTTGAGGCATGGCAAAGCATTTGGTGTTGGTCGCGGGAAATATTGGGGCAGGGAAGACATCGCTGACGGAGCGGATCGGTGCGCGTTTGGGATGGCATACGGGTTATGAGTCGGTTGCGGATAACCCCTACCTTTCCGACTTCTATGCGGACATGCATGCCTGGGCTTTTCACCTGCAGGTTTTCTTTCTGGGACACCGCGCCGAACAATATCTCGACGCTGCGCATGATGCACGTTCCGCCATCCTTGACCGGAGCATTTACGAGGATTTTTTCATCTTCTCACGCGCCCTGCATCATATGGGCAACCTTGCTGAGCGCGACTATCTTTCCTATCAACGCCTGTTTGATTTGGTCGTCAACAGCCTGCCGCGGCCCGATTTGCTGATCTATCTCAAAGCCCCGGTGTCCGTATTGATGAATCGCATCCGCCGGCGGGCCCGCAATATGGAAACCGGTATCACTCTCGACTATCTGGGTTTGCTTGATTCGTTTTATAACGAGTGGCTCAATGCGTTCGATCTTTGTCCGGTGCTGACCATCCCCACCGACGACCTTGATTTCGTGCATCAACCCAAACACCTGGAAGTGGTGGTGCAGAGGATTCAAGACAAGCTGGCTGGCAAGGAAGTTGTGGATCTGAGGGGGCGTTAGTACGCCATGGACGAATCCATCTTTCTAAGAATCCCGCTCTTTCAGGACGTACCGTCCTCCGAATTGTTTCAGATGGTGAATGAGTTGCCCGTGCAGACCTATCCGCCGGGTGCTTACATTTTTCGCGAAGGCGACGCAGGCGAGAACCTTTATGTGGTTATGGAGGGTGCGCTGGAAGTCCTTTTGGGCGCGGGTTCTCCGGATGAGTTGCTGCTGCGAATATGCGGGCCGGGCGAGTACATTGGTGAAATGAGTCTGATTCTGCCGGAGGGCAAGCGGACGGCCTCGGTTCGGGCCAAGGCGCGGACGCGAACGTGGGTGATGAGCCACGACAAGTTCCAGGAGATCATCCGGCGCTGGCCGATGATGGCTTATTCGATGGTGCGGATTCTGAGTCAGCGCCTGGACGCCACGAATGAAGCCACCTTCCGAGACCTGACGGAAAAGAATCGTCAGTTGCAAAAAGCGTACGATGAGCTCAAGGCCGCACAGGAGCAATTAATCGAAAAAGAACGGCTCGAGCGCGAATTGCAGGTCGCGGCGGAAATTCAACTCAGCATCCTGCCCGATCAGCTCCCGTCTGTGGAGGGCTTTGATTTTGGCGCGCGCATCCTGCCGGCGCGCCAGGTCGGCGGCGATTTCTATGATGTCTTTCAAAACGGACCCGGCCGGATTGGCGTGGTCATCGGCGATGTGGCAGATAAGGGTGTGCCATCCGCGTTATTCATGGCGCGGACTCATGCACTCATCATGGCGGAGGCGGATACTGCTTTGCCGCCCGGCTCAGTCTTGGGGCTGGTTAATCGCCACATCACCTATTTGGAAAAGTCGGCTCAGTTTGTCACCGCTTTGTATGGCATCGTAGATTCAGTGACCCATGAGTTTTCCTATGCGCGTGCCGGGCATGAGCCGCCGCTCATCTTATTTCCCAACGGAAAGATAGAGCGCGTCCCTCACGGACCAGGCATGGCTCTCGGACTCTGGGAGGCGATCACGCTGGATGAACATACCGTCAAGCTGGAGCCCAACAGCACGCTGGTCCTTTTCACTGACGGCCTGACGGATTGCCGGGACCCGAACGGTGTCCCTTTCGGCATTGAACGGATCAAGGCGACCTTGAGCAGCTTGGTAGGGCTTTCGGCCCAACATGTCTGCGATAAACTCTTTGATGCGTTGATGGAATATCAAAACGGCGCGAAACAGGATGATGACGTCACGCTGGTCGCCATCCATGCCACGGCGAAATGAATTTGCCCGGAATCAGAGGGGCTGCTCTCGATGCAGACCCTCTTGATCAAATCTTTTTCAGCGCCTGTTCAACATCCTCCAGCAAATCATCCTTATGCTCGATCCCTACGGATAATCGTACCAATCCCGTATCGACTGCAATTTGTGAGCCTGCCGTTGAGAGGTGAGTCATCGCAGCGGGGACTTCGACTAGCGATTCGACCCCGCCCAGTGATTCAGCCAATGTGAAGATTTGGGTCGCTTCTGCAAAGCGGACCGCCGCCTCATGGCCGGCTTTCATGATGATCGAGATCATCCCACTTCCGCTTCGCATTTGCTTCTTTGCAATCTTGATTTGTGGATGGCTGTCATTGAATGGATACAGCACTTTTGCAACCTTCTGATGTTTCGATAAATGATCTGCGATGGCCAGGGCGTTCTCCGCATGTCGTTCCATGCGAACGTGCAGTGTCTTGAGGCCACGCAAAACGAGAAAGCAATCCATTGGACCCGGCACCGCGCCGACTGCATTCTGCAAAAAGGCCAATCGTTCATATACAGCTTTATCCTTAACGATTGCAATTCCGCCAACGACATCTGAATGTCCGCCAAGATATTTGGTCATCGAGTGGACCACAATGTCCGCTCCCAGTTCCAGCGGACGCTGATTGTATGGCGTGGCAAATGTATTATCCACAACCAGCAGAGGGTGATTTGCATGAGCGTGAACGATTTCAGCGACGGCGTGGATGTCCGTGATGCTCAATAGGGGATTGGTAGGGGTTTCGAGCCAAACCATCCTTGTGCCCGGCCTCAAAGCCTCCGCCACCGACTCCGGATCAGTCGTATCGACAAAATCAAAGTCGAGGCCGAAGCGACGCAGGACCTTATCAAATAATCGGAATGTTCCGCCGTAGACGTCATTCCCGGCCAATACATGGTCCCCGCTGTTGGTCAATCGTAGGACAGTATCCGTTGCAGCCAGGCCAGAGGCAAATGCCAGCCCGTATTGACCGCTTTCGAGTGCGGCGACACAATTCTCGAGCGCCAGGCGAGTCGGATTCTTGGTGCGCGCATACTCATAGCCGTGCCGTGGGCGGCCAACGCCATCCTGTGCGAAGGTGGATGTCTGGTAAATGGGCGTCATGACCGCACCGTTGTTGGGGTCAGGCTCCTGTCCGGCGTGAATGGTAAGGGTTTCAAATTTCATCTCGTCTCCTTTAGCGTTACAATTTATTATAAACGAGGCGATATGAACAAAACAATTCTTTCGGTACTTGCACACCCCGATGACGAGTCGTTTGGAATGGGCGGAACCCTCGCGTACTATGCGAGCCAGGGTTGCGATGTGTATTACGTTTGCGCGACGCGCGGCGAAGCCGGCACAGTGGACCCCGAACATATGAAGGGCTTCAAATCCGTTGGTGAACTTCGTGAGGGCGAGCTGCGTTGTGCAGCAGACCATTTGGGGTTGAAGGGTGTTTTCTTTTTGGGTTATCGCGATTCGGGCATGCCCGGCATGGAAGCCAACAAGGATCCCAATGCGCAAATCAATCATTCCCTTGATGAAGTCGCCGGCCGCGTGGTCAAGTACATTCGTGAACTCAAACCCGATGTTGTCTTAACGTTTGATCCGATCGGCGGATACCGCCATCCGGATCACATTCATATTCAACAAGCGACGGTACTCGCCTTCGAAAAATCCGACGACTCTTCATTCCATCCCGAAAGCGGGGCGCCGTTCAAACCGCGCGCGCTATACTTTCATGTCTTCCCGCACCGCTTTCTGCGCTTCGTGACGCGTCTTATGCCGCTGGTGGGAGTTAACCCACGGAAGTTTGGTCGCAACAAGGATATTGACCTCCAAGCATTGGTTCAGTTTGAATTTCCGACGCATGCCAAGATCAATATCAGTAGCGTGTCACAAATCAAAGCCGAAGCGGGCGCTTGTCACGCCTCCCAGGGCGGAGTCCAGATGCGGCGCGGGCTGATGGGAATTGCGACGCGCTTAATGGGCGAATATGAAAACTATATGCGCGCCTATCCGCCGGTCGATGGAAACTTTCGGGCCGCGCGAGACTTATTTGACAGCATCTAAAACCTTGCTTGAATAGAATATATGTTCTATAATCCGGCGTGGTTGTCCAGCTTTAGAAAAGGAGAATAATTATGACCAAGAGGAACGTTGTTCACATTGAGATTCCGACGCGCGATCACGAAGAGTCCAGCAGGTTTTATCAGGGACTGTTTGGCTGGAAGACGGAATACTTCCCTGACATGCATTACACCACTTGGGAAGCGGACGAACATCCGGCCGGCGGCTTCAGTGACGCGAAGCCCGGCGAAGTTTTGATCCATGTCAACAGCGACGATATTGAAGCGGATTTGAAGAGAGCGAAGTCGCTGGGGGCAACGGTCGTGACGGAGAAAACCGAGATTCCAAAAATTGGCTGGTGGGGCGTCTTTAAAGACCCGACCGGAAACATGATAGCGCTTTACACAAGCAGCAACCCTGCGCAGAATGAATAGTTCGTAGGACACGGCAACGCCGTGTCATTTTTTCTTTTGGGGAATAGGCTGGCCCAGATGGACCTCCTCTTCGGGGATGGTCGTTCCGGTAGGCAAACCCATTTAGGATGATTCTTGAAGAGGCTGGAGAAGCCTGCTGGCCCCACAGGCGCTGTCGCTTTCGGAAAACCGTGATTGCCGATTGGCGCCTCCGTTCGTATAATAGAGGATACCTGATTTATCGAACAGGAGGACGACATGCCATTCGGTTACAACGGAAAAATTCTGCACGTCGACTTGACCCAAGGCACGTTGACTGTCGAGGAACCGCCCGAATCCTTTTATCGTAAATATATGGGCGGATCGGCAATGGGGTTGTATTACATCTTGAAAGAAATGCCCAAGGGCGTGGATGCGCTCAGTGCTGAAAATGTTTTGACCTTGTTTACTGGTGTCGCCACCGGCGCGGCAATCTCCGGTCAAAGCCGCATCAACGCCAATGCCAAGTCGCCCATCAGCGGGGCCATCGGCGATTCGCAAGGCGGCGGATACTTCCCGGCCGAGCTGAAATTTGCAGGCTTCGATGGAATCGTGTTTAAAGGTAAGTCTCCCAAGCCGGTTTATCTCACGATCATCGATGGCAGTTGCGAGCTTCACGAAGCCTCACATTTGATGGGCAAGATCACGGGGGAAGTGGACGAGATACTCAAAAAGGAACTCGGCGACGATAAAATCGAAATTCTCCAACACGGTCCGGCTGCAGAACGCGGCGTATTGTTCTCAACGATGCTGAGCATGTCCAGTCGCAACAACGGACGCACCGGTATGGGACTCGTGATGGCCTCCAAGAACTTGAAAGCAGTGGTCGCGCGAGGCAGGAAAAAAGTTGAATTGGCCGACCCGAAAGCCGTCACAGCGTTGAATCGTACTGGCCCCAAGGAAATGCCGAGTAACCCCGATGTGGATGGCACCGGAAAATTCGGCACCGCGGCTGTAGTCATCGTGCAAAATACGATGGGCACGCTTCCCACGCGGAATTACATGGAAGGTCAGTTTGAAAGCCCCGAGCCGATTAGCGGTGAGAAAATGGCTGAGACGGTCTTGAAACAACGCGATACTTGCTTTGCCTGTGTGGTGCGCTGTAAACGTGTGGTCGAGATCGAAGAGGGCCCCTATAAGGTGGATCCATATTATGGAGGACCCGAATACGAAACCATCGGTATGTTCGGCTCCAGCTGCGGGATCAGCAATTTGGCTGCCATTGCACGAGCGAGTCAAATCTGTAATCAGTACGGCGTCGATACCATTGCCTGCGGTGGAACGCTTGCCTTTGCCATGGAATGTTATGAGAAAGGTATTATCACCAAAGAGCAAACGAATGGCATCGAATTGAGATTTGGGGATGCAGACGCGATGCTGGCTGCGCTGGATGCAATTGTCAAGGCGGAGGGACCGCTCGGTCAAGTCTTATCGCAGGGCTCAGAGCGCGCCGCAAAAATTTGGGGTCATGGGGCGGACGAATGCCTCACCACAGTCAAAGGCGCCGAGGCGCCTGCACACATGCCTCAGGCCAAACGAAGTCTGGGCTTGATCTATGCCGTCAATCCTTTCGGCGCCGATCATCAATCCAGTGAACACGACTGGATGATCGAAGAGGGAATGGCATCTGATCTTTATATGGGTCGATTGGCCCTGATGGACATGCCCAATCGACTTGCGCCGCTTTCGCTGGGCCCGGACAAAGTGAAATTTGCCTATCTGACCGAAGTCTTTTATTCGATCCTTGATACCGTTGAACTATGCCAATTTGTCTGGGGCCCGGCCTGGACCCTGTATGGCCCGAAAGAAACCGTGGACTTCGTCGCGGCGGTCACGGGCTGGGACGTCACGTTGGACGAATTGATGGCGGTGGGCATGCGCCGCTTAAACCTCCTGCGGATGTTCAACGCCCGCGAAGGATTCGACCGTGCGCAGGATAAGCTCCCAAAGAAATTCTTCAAAGCGTTGAAGGGCACCGGCCCCACGGCGGGCATCGCGCTGACCCATGAAGAAATTGATTCCGCGATCGACGAATACTACAAGATGGCAGGTTGGACGCCAAATGGCATCCCAACGGCTGAAACCTTGAAGAAATTGGATCTGGCTTGGGTTGTTGCGTGAGCCAGACACTCTGGTGAGCGTTCAGGAGAATTGCGAAGATGGAATATAAACTTTTCATGGATGGACAATGGGTCAGTGCGGGACCCCTGCTGGAAGTCAAAAATAAGTATAACGGGCAGGTCGTGGCCGCCGTGCCGACCGCGCGCCGCGAGGACGTGGACGCGGCGATTGCCGCCGCTCGGCGCGGCGCACAAATTATGGCCGACATGCCGGCCTACCAACGCGCTGAGATTCTTTTCAAAACCGCTTCCCTGTTACGCGAGCGCTCCGAGGATTTTGCAAAGACCATTGCCGCGGAGGCAGGCAAGGCGTTGAAGTTTGCGCGCATCGAAGTGGATCGCGCCATCAGCACCTTCACCATTGCCTCCGAGGAAGCCAAGCGCTTGCATGGTGAGACCTTTCCCTTGGACGGCGTCCCTTCCGGTGAAGGTTATTTTGGTTTCTGGGTGCGCCGTCCGGTTGGGGTGATCGCGGCAATCAGCCCCTTCAATTTTCCCTTGAACTTGGTCGCGCACAAAGTTGCGCCCGCACTGGCATCGGGTAATTCGCTCGTGCTCAAACCCGCCACGTGGACACCGCTGGCCGCCGTGAAACTATGCCAAGCGTTGCAGGATGCAGGCCTGCCTGCCGGTGCCATTAATCTGATCGTTGGTTCGGGTGGCACGGTGGGCGAGTGGCTCATCACTGATCCGCGCGTGGACAAGATCACGTTCACCGGCAGCCCCCCCGTTGGAGCGCATATCCTGTCAGTAGCCGGAATCAAGAAAGTGACTCTTGAGTTAGGCAATACGTCGCCGGTTATTGTGGCGCCCGACGCCGACTTGGATTTTGTCGCGAAACGCTGCGCGGTCGGCGCGTATTACAACTCCGGTCAGGTTTGCATTTCGGTTCAGCGCATCTACAGCCAGAAACAAGTGTACGAGCCGTTCTCTGAGAAATTTGTCAAGGCCACAGATGCGATGGTGGTCGGCGATCCCCTGGACGAACGCGTGGACGTGGGACCCATGATCGACTCGAAGGAGGTGGATCGTATCGAAGGCTGGATCAAGGAAGCGCAGTCAGCCGGCGCCAGAGTTTTGACCGGCGGCAAACGCGATGGCGCGGTGTATTACCCAACCGTCTTGGCTAACGTCACAGCAGACATGAAGGTGGTCTCGGAGGAAGTGTTCGCGCCGCTCGCATCGGTGATTTCATGCGACGACTTTGAAGAGTCGTTGTGGCGGGCCAATGATACCAGGTTCGGCTTGCAGGTCGGTGTTTTCACCAAAGATATTGACCGGGTGCTCAAAGCGGTCAAGCGCTTGAACTTCGGCGGTGTGATTGTCAACGACACCCCCAACTTCCGCGCCGATCACATGCCGTATGGGGGCAATCGTCAAAGTGGTCTGGGGCGCGAAGGCGTAAAGTTCGCGATGGAAGACATGACCAATATTCAAATGGTGGCCATCCGACAAGGCGCATAGTCTCATTGCAAAGGGATTCTACGATGAGTAAGCTGTACCAAGAGAATTATCCGCACATGACCCCGGCTTGGAGTCGCATCTTCAATTTCGTCGCTGACCATGCCGAGGGCCCATACATTTATACCGAGGATGGACGTAAATTACTGGACTTCACCTGCGGGATCGGCGTGACGAATACCGGCCATTGCCATCCAAAAGTGGTCGCGGCTATACGCGAACAAGCCGGACTCTTCCTTCACGCCCAAGCCAATATCGTCATCCATAAGCCGATGCTGCAATTGATCGAGGAATGCCGGGAGATTGTCCCGCTTTCCATCGACAGTTTCTTCTTCACCAACTCAGGCGCAGAGGCCGTGGAAAATGCGGTCAAGGTGGCGCGCGCCGCGACCGGCAAGCCAAATATCATCGTGTTCAGCGGCTCCTTTCACGGACGCACTGCGGCCACCATGGCACTGACCACGTCGAAGACCGGATATCGCGCCGGCTTCGGTCCATTGCCTTCCGGTATTTTTGTTTCGCCTTTTCCCTATGCATTTCGCCTCGGCATGAGCGAGGAACAAGCCAGCCAATACGCTCTTGAACAACTTGAATCCTTGCTCGCTTCTCAGACCGCACCCAAGGAGACGGCGGCGATCTTGATCGAATCTGTACTGGGCGAAGGCGGCTACGTTGTCCCGCCTGCTTCGTTCATGAAGGGCCTGCGGGGGATCGCCGATGAAAATGGAATCATGCTGATTCTCGATGAAGTGCAATCCGGATTTGGACGCACCGGCAAGTGGTTTGCTTTTGAACACTACGGCGTGGTGCCGGATATCATGACCGTCGCAAAAGGGATCGCCTCTGGACTTCCGCTTTCGGGGGTTTTCACCCGCACCGAGATCATGAAGAAAGTAGATGTCGGCTCCATCGGTGGGACCTACGGCGGGAATGCCGTGGCGTGCGCGGCAGGTGTGGCGACCGTCCGCGCCATGAAGGAAGAAAAGATGATCGAGAATGCCGCCGAACGCGGCGTTCAATTGATGACCGGCTTGCGCAAACTTCAGGAAGAATATCCACAGGTCGGCGATGTGCGCGGCAAAGGTCTGATGATTGGTATGGAGTTTATGGTCGATGAGCGGCCCGATGCAGCAAAGCCATTGGTCAAGGACATTGTCCACGCTGCGGAAGATCGTAGTCTCCTGTTGCTAACCTGCGGAACTTACGATAATGTGATCCGGTGGATTCCACCGTTGAACGTGACCAGCGAGCAGGTCAATGACGGCTTGAAAGCCTTTGAAGGAGCGTTGGCAGCAGCGATCAAGTGATCGTCTGAAACCAGTTGAAAGCTCCGACATCCTGCGGGCCTCGCGGGCCCCTTCATCCGTTCATTTCCGAATAAAGCAAATATCTTGAAAATGCGCTCGAAATGCGGATACATCCTTTGCTACAGATTCTGGTGATTCGCGGCGTAAAAGCGCACGGTTGATAAATCTCGCGATCTCCGCCGTATGCTCAGGTCTCATGCCGCGTCGCACAAATTCGGGTACGCCAAGACGCAGGCCGTTGGAATCGCCGGCAACTTCTGGGACAGGCAAGCCGATGCCGCTGGCAAGAATATTCGCGGCGCGCAAAACCTTTGACGCGTTTTGCCCGCCGCCAAATTGGGACGCTTCGATTGCAAATTGATGGGAGGTCGTTCCGCCTTTTTCGGAAGCAAAGACCGGCAAACCTTCGGCGGCCAGGGCCCTGGCTAATGCCTTGGCGGTCTTGGCCATCATCGCCGCATATGCTTTTCCGCAGGCCTTCCAATCCAGAAATGTGATGGCCAGGGCGGCAGTTTTTGCAACATCAAAATTTGCGGTCAGGCCCGGATAGGCAATGTGATCCAGGCGTTCGGCGAGATGCGGATCGTTCGTTACGATGAGACCGGAAGGCGGTCCGCCGAGGCTCTTGTAGGTGCTCATCGTCATCAGATGTGCGCCCTCTTCAAGGGGTCGCTGCCAGGCGCGGCCGGCGATCATGCCGCTCAGGTGCGCCGCGTCGAACAAGACGTACGCGCCCACCTCGTCGGCGATGAGGCGAATTTCTTTGATGGGATGCGGAAAGAGATTAAGGCTTCCACCGATGGTAATGAGTTTCGGTCTCAGTTGGCGAGCCTGCGTGCGGAGTGCATCTGTATCAATGGTGTAGTTCGCGGCATCCACCGGCGCGGGGTGAATATCCAGGTGATAGAGTCCTGCAGCACCGGTTGGATGATGCGTGATGTGGCCGCCGATGGATTGCGGCGGAACGATGATCGCCTCGCCCGGCCTGCAGGTGGCCAGGAATGCATAAAGGTTCGCAAGCGAGCCGGACGGCACACGAATCTCCGCATAATGTGAGTCAAAGGTTTCGCAAGCTAATTCCGCGGCCATGACCTCGATTCGTTCGATGGCTTCGAGGCCCATTTCGTATTTCTCTCCGGGATAGCCCAGGGACGGGCGCGTTGCGAGTCCGGAGGCCAGAAGGCCCTCGGCGCGCGGATTCATCACGTTGGTCGCCGGATTCAAGTTGATGCAATCCAAGTCGTGGATTTTGCGGTTATGCTCAATGAGCCGATGGATCTCTGTTTCCAGCGTATCCGGCCGGCCGCGGGAGTACTCTTGGGCCAAGGATTGAATGAATTCTTCCGACGGCAACGGAACCCAGGGGCGTTTGGCAAGCTGAACCATGGAATCTCCAGTTGAAGAAGTTGATTGAATTATAGGCGGATTTTAGCTTTGCAATGGTTTCTAAAACAAAAACCCAGAGCTTGATGAAGCCTGGGCCAAAGAGATTTTGACTGAGCCACCAAAGGGATTCGGACCCTTGACCTGGCGTTTACGAAACGTCTGCTCTACCGGCTGAGCTATGGTGGCTTGATGTTCGAGCGGCGGGGATTATAAAGGAGAAAGACCAAACTCGCAAGTTTTTATGTGCAGGCATCGTCTATAATTGGCTGGAAAAATGCTACGCATTGCAATGCTCTCCTATCATACTTGTCCGCTGGCGACGCTTGGCGGAAAAGATACCGGCGGGATGAACGTTTACGTCCGAGATCTGACGCGCGAATTGGGTCGTTTGGGAATCCACGTGGATGTGTTCACGCGCTCACAGGATGAACACGTGCCTCATGTGCTGCACGACCTCGGTTACGGAAATCGCGTGGTCCATGTGCCTGCCGGACCGGAGGTCCCCTTGGCGAAGCCGGAACTCACTCGTTATATCCCCCGGTTCGTGGATGGCATTAAGGCGTTTGCGTCAGAAAAAGGAATTCATTACGACATCATTCACAGCCATTACTGGATGTCAGGGCTGGCCGCAGAATCGCTTTCAGACGCGTGGGGCGGCACACCGATTGTTCACATGTTCCACACCCTGGGGGAGATGAAGAACCGCATCGCCCAATCGGAGGGGGAGCGAGAAAGCCCCGAGCGAATCGCAGGTGAACGACGCGTGTTGGCACATGCCGATCGCGTTATTGTTGCAACCTTGGCGGAGCAGACTCAATTGCGATTCTTGTATAAAGCCGACGACCACAAAATCATGATCATCCCGCCGGGTGTGGACATCAGCCATTTCTATCCGATCTCTCCGGATGAGGCCAAGATGGTGATTGGTCTCAAGCCGGACATACGGCTGATTCTGTTCGTCGGGCGCATCGAGCCGCTCAAGGGCGTGGACACGCTTATTCGCGCGATGTCGTGTTTGAAACTAAATAACCCCGATCGACCGGTTCATCTCGCGATTATTGGGGGCGAGCCAGATGCCAGCCCAGAGCAGATGAGCAACGAGATGGTGCGCTTGCAAAAGTTGTGCGATGACTTGGCGCTGGATCAAACCGTTGTTTTTTTAGGGAAGCGAGGGCAGGATACTTTGCCATACTACTATTCCGCCTCCGAGATGCTGGTCATGCCGTCGCACTACGAGTCGTTCGGCATGGTCGCGCTGGAGGCGATGGCTTGCGGGACGCCCGTGATCGCATCGGAAGTGGGAGGCTTGGGTTTTTTGGTTCAAAATGGGGAAACAGGCTATACCATTCCCAGCGGTGAGCCCGATATACTTTGTGATCGGTTGTCGACGCTCTTGAACAACGCAGGGCTTCGCGAGAGGATGGGGAAACGTGCGGCCCAATACGCTCAATCCTACACCTGGGACAAGATCGCGGCCCAGATTTTGAAAGTGTATCAAACTTTGCTAAACTAAAACCATCGGATGAGCAAAGGCGATTCCGCAGTTCTATAACCGCTATGACGAAAGCGGCGCGGAGCCCGGCAGCCATTTTGCAGTTACATTGTGCTCGAGAGCCCCTGTCCCAAGGGAGCGGCGTATCAATGTGTTTAAATGGGCAATCAGCACGGCGCTGGGTACCGGCTTAACGATAAAATCGTCCGCCCCTGCATCGAGGACGGTGGCGACCATGGCAGGGTCATTGATTGCGGAAAGTACCAAGATGGGCGTCCTGCTGATGGCGCGAATCCTCTTGCACATTTCCAGACCGTCTATATCCGGCATCATCAAATCAAGAGTGATCGCGTCGGGAGACTTTTCGGAGATTAAACGCAATCCATCCTCGCTGTTGTTGGCAGTTAAAGCTTCAAAACCATGAGTGCGAAGGATGATCGAAAGCAGTTCGGTAATGGCAATATCGTCGTCGATGGCAAGGACTGTTTTGGTGGTGTTCATCCACTTATTATCGCCCATTCGATGGGCATTTCACTTTGCAAACGATTTACAAATTGGGATAGACAGGGATGATTTTTGTCAATGGGCAAACGGCTATTTTTTGGTAGAATAATTCACAAACTAAACGCAATTTCGAACTCAGGAGGCTCGAATGAAGAAGTGGGTTTACCTTTATGACGAGGTAAAAGAAGTCGAAAAGCTCAGGGGAGGCGATTGGGATGAAGTGAAGGGATTGGTGGGTGGAAAAGGGGCTGGGCTGCTGGATATGACGCGTGCCGGAGTGCCGGTTCCACCGTTCTTCACGGTCACCACCGAAGCCTGCAATGAATTCCAGAAGACCGGCAAATTTCCGGCGGGGATGTGGGAACAGGAATTGAAAGCGTTGAAGGAGATCGAGCAGAAGACTGGAAAGAATTTCGGCGATCCGAAGAATCCGTTGCTGGTGTCATGCCGGTCCGGCGCCAAGTTCTCGATGCCTGGTATGATGGATACCGTGCTAAACATCGGCCTTACGGATGCGACCGCGGCGGGCATGGTGGAATTGACCGGTAATCCGCGTTTCGTCTACGATGCATACCGGCGTCTAGTGGAGATGTTTGGAACGGTCGTGTTGGGAATTCCGGACGAAGCCTTTGAAGAACCCCTCAAGGAATACAAACACAGAAAAGGTTACAACCTGGATACCGAAATGACTGCGGACGATTGGAAGCAGATGGTTCGCCAATTCCGAGACGTGGTCAAGCAGCACAAGGGCTTTGACTTTCCGCAGGATCCGCTCAAGCAGTTGGAACTCGCCACGGAAGCCGTTTTCAAGTCGTGGAACGGGAAGCGGGCAGTGGACTATCGCAATCATGAACATATTCCTCATGATCTCGGCACCGCGGTCAACATCGTGACGATGGTCTTTGGCAACATGGGTGACGACTCCGGGACCGGCGTGGCCTTCACGCGCAACCCGTCCACGGGCGAGCGCAAGATGATGGGCGAGTATTTGCTCAACGCCCAGGGCGAAGATGTGGTGGCTGGCATCCGCAACACCGACCCGATTGAGAATCTGAAGAAATACATGCCGCAGGCCTACAACCAGTTCATGGACATCACGTCCAAACTGGAGACGCACTACAAGGAGATCCAGGATGTGGAATTTACCATCGAGCGCGGCAAGCTGTGGATGCTTCAGACGCGCAACGGCAAGCGCACGGCCCAAGCCGCGGTCAAGATCGCGGTGGATATGGCCAACGAAGGCTTGATCTCGAAGGAAGAAGCGGTTAAGCGCGTCGGGCCGGAACAGGTGGATACGCTGCTGCATCCGCAGTTCGATCCGGAGGCGTTGAAGAAGGCCGAGCGAGAAGGAAAACTGTTTGCGAAAGGCGTCAATGCGTCACCGGGCGCGGCGGTCGGACAGGTCTACTTCGACGCCGATACCGCTGAGAAGATGGCGAAGGAAAATAAACAGGAAGTCATTATGGTTCGTCCGTTTACCAAGCCGGACGACGTGCATGGCATGATCGCCGCGAAGGGCGTGCTCACCAGTGAAGGCGGCGCGACCTCTCATGCGGCAGTGGTGGCGCGGCAGTTTGGTATTCCCTGCATCGTGGGCGCGTCCATGATCAAGATCGATCTCGAAAAACGCGTCATGTCGGTTGATAATAAGATCGTGCGCGAAGGTGAATGGATTTCCGTGGACGGCACAACGGGCAATGTATTTGCAAGCAAAGTCCCGATGACTGCCGCATCGTTGGAAGAGCAAACTGAATTGATGACGCTCTTGAAATGGGCTGATGAAATTTCTGCACGGAAAGATATTCGCACTGCGCCGAAAGGCTGGCCCACGCGCGGCCTCCAAGTTTGGGCGAATGCCGATTATCCGAAGGACGCGCGCCGCGCTCGTTCGTATGGAGCGGTCGGCATCGGTCTCTGCCGGACCGAGCACATGTTCTTCGAGCCGGAGCGATTGCCGATTGTCCAAAGAATGATTCTTGCAGAAACTAGTGCGGCTCGCACCCAAGCATTGAATGAATTGCTTCCGACTCAACGCAAAGATTTCGATGGTTTGTTCGAAGCGATGGACGGCTATCCGGTCATCATCCGCTTGATTGACCCGCCACTTCATGAGTTCATGCCTGATGAAGAAAAGCTTTTTGAAGAAGTCGTCACGATGCGCGTCAAAAGCGAGACCGCCGGCTTGGCAGAGAAAGAAAAACTTCTGGCTGCCATCAGAGCCATGCACGAATCGAATCCGATGATGGGGCTGCGCGGTGTGCGCCTGAGCATTTACATGCCGGAGATCGTCGAGATGCAGGTGCGCGCCATCTTTGAAGCCGCCGCGGATTGTGCATTGCGCGGCATCGTAGTCAAGCCCGAAGTCATGATCCCGTTGACCGGAACCGTAAAAGAACTTGAATGGATTCAGCCGCGACTGATCCGCATTGCGGCGGCAGTGTTGGCCGAAAAGAATATCAAGAAACTGGATTATAAATTTGGCACGATGATCGAAATCCCGCGCGCCGCGGTCACTGCGGCAGAGATTGCCTCACATGCCCAGTTCTTCTCGTTTGGCACAAACGACCTGACGCAAATGACCTTCGGTTATTCGCGCGATGATGCCGAACGCAACTTCCTGATCACGTACGTGGAGCAGGGCATCCTGCCGAAGAATCCGTTCCAGACTTTGGACCGCGATGGCGTGGGACGCTTGATGAAGATGGCGATTGCCGACGGGCGCACGACTCGACCCGAACTCGAAGTGGGCATCTGCGGCGAACACGGCGGTGACCCTGAATCGATTGAGTGGTGTCACATGATTGGCAACAACTATGTGAGTTGCTCGCCGTTCCGTGTGCCGATTGCGCGTCTTGCTGCGGCACATGTGGCGTTGAAGCACGCGCCAAAGAAAGTGAAAGCGGCAACGCCGAAAAAGAAAGCAGTCGCTAAGAAAGCGGTTAAGAAAGCAAAAGCGAAGACGGCGAAGAGAAAGTGAAAGGTAAAAAGTAAAACCCAAGGACTTCCGAAGGAAACTTCGGAAGTCCTTTTTATCTCTACTGCTTTGCGTAAGCTCTCTGTTCTTCAGACGTACACTTTGTTAGCCCGTGCCTGATTGAGAAGACATCAAACTCTGTTTTCACTTGCCAAACTCACATGATTGACCTAAATCAATTGCAAACCGAACAAACTCTATTGTGTCCTTCACTTCAATTATCTCAGCGGGTTGACGCACTTTTAAAGATGGGTTTGGACGTTCGTCCCATGCTCTTTGAATAAGATTAGTCCACCGACTATCTAAGTTGTTTTTAGCCCACTGTACCCCAGATAATTTTGAATTTATCCTTCCCGTATTGAGTGAATGTAACATGCGACAATACATTATCACCACATAAGGTTGCGCCCACTTGTTATCCATTTTCCATTGGCCAGAAATAATTTCGCTGCCCCATTCTCGCATTGTGGATAGAATTTCTTTTCGCAAATCATCAGCACGTACAAAATCTATTAAATCTTTAGCGGGAATTCCAGCTAATGTTATTCCGTGTTCACGCACAATCCATCGAACCACCCAGGTATTATCATGGTTTGACAAAGCTAATTTGTCGAATGTGTTATTAAGATACCAAAGTCCCTTGTTGGCACGATTACCGCTTTTTATGATGTTTTTTGGAAAATAAGAGCCTTCAAGATGTTTAGCCCATTCAGATTCTAAATTGTAGAGTCGTGCGTGCATGATTTGCAGCGCTTGTAAGTCTGCATCGGAGATATCGTCTTCAACAACAATGGTAAAATCGACATCACTGTCATTATCCCAATCACCAATGGCAAAAGAACCCTGCAAGTACGCAGACACAAAATTGTCCTTCAATATTTCTTGAACACTTTTTACAAAGTCATATAACACGGTGTTCAATTCCGTATTGGATGTTGGAAAATTTGCGTTCATTGATCCCTTGTTGTGTACAGAACGGGCTAACGATTAAGGATTGATACGGCGGGGAAGGCGAAAAACGGAACTGCGGTCGAAAGAGCCGCCGGATCAATCCCAGTTGAACTAAGCCGTAGAAATTCGATTGAGTATTTGGGGATTGAAGCTCAAAC
>Ga0335081_10000730_pt1 | contig 54000 bp, 50 predicted proteins | sample Lox_Sample_35_FD_206713 | JGI IMG/M metagenome (GOLD analysis project Ga0335081, IMG submission 206713) | Soil microbial communities from Loxahatchee National Wildlife Refuge, Florida, United States - Lox_Sample_3.5 | ecosystem: Environmental > Terrestrial > Soil > Wetlands | place: USA...
TGTATCTGGGGGCGTTGCCACACCCCACCCCCCCCCGGCGGGGTTGCGGTCGGCGCCATGGCGGGGGGTGGGGGGGGAATTGGGGAGCGCATCGGCCCCCCTCACCCCAACCCTCTCCCCGAGGGGAGAGGGTGTTTCAAGGCAAAAAAGAAGAACCCGCCAGCCGGGTGGCTGGCGGGTTCGAAGGTGCTTCTACTGCTGTTATTAGAACTTGAAGAGGGTTTGGAAGTCGGCCATCTCGCGAGTGCCGTGCGCGCCCGACCACACGAGTTCACGCATCCAGCGGAACTCGAGGAGGAACTGCGCGGCCGGAACCGGGGTCCACTGGATGTTGGCCGTGGCCGACTGGTTCTGCTCGAACAGCGTGTTGAGACCGGCCGCCGAGGTTCCGGGGCCAGCAGCGGTGCCAACCGCGTCCCACGTCCCCGCCGCATCCGGCTTGGAGATATGGTCGTAGCCATAAGCGACGGTCGAACGCCACTCGGTCGTCCACCAGTGAGTGTAGCTGACGTTGATGCCCCACACGCGCGGCTCAGAGCACCGGTAGAAACCGCCGCCGGCCGGGTTGGCGCCAGCGAGGTTCGTAGAAGTCGAGCAGACCAAGCCCTCTTCCCACTGCGTGCCGAGACCGCCGCCGGCGAGCGCCCAGTTGTACTGCGCCGCGCCCTGGCCATAGCCCAACTGCCAGGCAAACTTGTCGGCACCGAACGTGTTGAAGTGGCCGGTCTGGGCGAGCTGATAGCCCCACTGGCTCACGGTGGAAGACGGGATCAGCGGGCTCGCGCCGCCAGAGAACGCGCCGGCCAGAGCGCCAGCGGCCGGGATGTTGTCAAGATGCTCTTGCATCACGGCGATCGCGAGAGCGGCATGGCCCCAAGGCTGGTCGATGCGGGCCTTGGCGGTGAAGGCCGGGATGCGCTGCTGGAGGGCCAACGAGTCGTAGTTGTTCCAGGTCGACACCGCATTGGTGCCGGCCGCGCCGTATGCAGAGCCCAGTATGCCGGCAGCCCCGGTACCCGTCTGGCCGCCCGGGTTGTTCGACAGGATGCCCGCGCTCTGCGACTCTTCGATCGAGCCGGCGACGCTGATACCGTTGGGCAGCAGGTAGGTGTAGCGGATCTGCGGCTCCTTGGTCGTGCCGGGGCCCATGAACGAGCCGGCCTCGACCGCGCCGTCGGCCGCGTCGGCCCAGGCGTCGAGATCGACGTAGTTCGAGTTGGTGAAGCCGATGAGCCACGGACCCAACGTGCCATAAGCCTGCTTCAGGCGCGGCGTCGAGGTATTGGAGCAGCAGTTCGTGCCGCTCGTGACAGAGGTGGTCGAGGGGCCGCCGCCGTTCGAAGAATAGGTCGCGGCAAAGTCGATTTCCCAATAGGTCTTCAACTCGCCGTAGGGCGTTGGCGTCCGCGTCTCGAAGAACGGATGGGTCGCATTCGGATTGATGCGGATGGAGCCGTGGTTGTTGTGCGAGGCGGGAACGCCACCCACGCCCGCGGCCTGGACGGTCGGGCCGGTCAGGTTGATGTTGTTCGAGTCTTCGTTCTGCTGCGCGCCCGCGGACGTGCCAGCATTGTTGAAGTCCCAGGTCGTGTCGATCTGGATCACGCCGCCGACATGCAGCGATGTGTTGGTACCCGGGACGATGAAGGAACCCGGAAATGAGCCGGCGCCCGAGAGCGGTGCGGCCGGCGCCGGCGCCTGCGCATTGGCGCCAGAGAGACCGACCATCAACGCCGCGGCGGCGGTGAAGCTTCCCAGCGCAGTTGCCGAGAGGTAGCTGCTTGTCTTTTTCATTAGGGTTCCCCCAATGTGAAAATCCGATGGCGGCAACGTACCTACCGCCGCCGTGGTTAATTCAGCCTCGGCGGAGGTTTAAGGCAAGTTTCTCCAAGCCAATGAATGGCGATTGCTAAATCCATGTGACTTTCGCGCAACACCAATGCAGCGGGGGCCGACTTGATAAAGGCTTTTTGCGAAATTTTATTACAAATCAGGCGATTTCGGGTCGCCGGAACCCTTCTTTTCGCCGCCCTTCTGGTGCTGACCTCCTGCCAGCCCCCGCCCGGCAGCAGCGCCCCCTATGAAGGTTCGGGCAGCCCAAGCGGCGGCGGCCGCAATTGGGCCAACTGAGCCGCCTCAGCTGCCGAGTCGCGCGACACCGGCAGAGGCCGGGGCGAGTCCCGGCGCAAGTGCGAGCATCAACTTGAAGTGCACGATGCGCTGGGCGAGAGTTGCGCGATGAACCGCGCCGAACGCCGCCTCGGCAAAAAGGGCCTTGCCGCGCCCCACACGATCGCACGCCTGAGCACACTGCTCGCGCCGGCGATTGCGTTGCAGAAGGAAGGGCGGCTCCCCGCCGCGGTAGCAGCATATCGCGAAGCGCTGCGGGTCGAGCCTGCAAACCCGGCGGCCTGGTGCGCTGTCTCATACATGCTGGTCCAACTGCAGAGCTACGAGGAGGCGCTCGAGGCGGCTCGCACGGCGGCCACCTACAACCCGAAGCTGCCCGAGGCGCACCACAATCTTGGCGTTGCCTATATGAATCTTGGCGCATTCCCGCAAGCGATGCGCTCCTACGCCGAAGCGGCGCGTCTTAGTCCAAACAACTGGCGGCATGCGCAAAATCTGCTTCTAGCTTCGCTCTACCGCAGTGACATGACGGTCGAGCAGACGAACGACCTCCACAAGACAACGATGGCTCGCTTCAACGTGCCGCAGCGGGGACCTGTGGCGCGGCCTGATGCGCATGAGCGCATCCGTGTTGGCTATCTGTCGAGCGACCTGTACCAGCACCCGGTCACAGACATCCTGCTACCGGTGGTCAAGCGTCTCGACCCGGCGCGATTCGAGATTTTCTTCTACAGCCACGACAGCTTCCCTGACCACGTGACCGAGTCCCTCCGCCGGATCGCGACAAAGTTCCGTTCGATCGACAACCTGAGCGATGCCGATGCCGCGGCGCTCATCCGGCGCGACAACATCGACGTCCTCGTCAGTCTTTCCGGTCACTTCAACGACAACCGGCCGCTCGTCTGCGCCCATCGGGCGGCGCCGGTGCAAATCAGCATGCACAATGTCGTAACGAGCGGGCTTCGCGAGATGGACTACTTTGTCGCGGACAGGTGGACCCTTCCGGCATCCGCGCGCGACTGGTTCAGCGAAGAAATAGTTTGCATCGAACCGATCTATATGGTCGACGGCGCGCCCGAATTGCCGCCGATCCGCGAGCGCGTGGGCGATGGCCCGGTGTTCGGATCGTTTAACAATCCGCTGAAGATCTCAGACGCGTGCCTCACGCTGTGGGGCCGGATTCTTGCGCGGCTTCCGGCGGCGCGACTCGCGCTCCGCTACCGCGATGCCTATGCGAACCAGAGCTTGCGCCGACGCATCCTGACCGGCGTGTGCGCGGCGGGAGCGAACCCAAGCCAGGTCGTATTCTATCGCGGCACGAAAGTGTCGATGCTCGAACACCTCGACCAATACAACGCGATTGACGTGGCGCTCGACACGTTTCCGTTCAGCGGTTCGACCACCACCTTTCAGACGCTGGTCATGGGCGTGCCGCTCGTCGCGCTGGCCGGCGATCGCATGGCGGGGCGGTGGAGCGAGTCGATCCTGCGCACGGTTGGCCGCCAGGACTATATCGCCGCGACGCCCGAGGAGTATGTTGAGCTCGCTTGCGCCACAACCGCCCTGCCGCTCGAAGCGCGCGCTGCACAGCGCGCGCTCGTCGTGCGATCGTCACTATGCGATGCGGATTCTTACGCGCGGCAGGTGCAGGATATGTTCATCGAACTGGTGCAGCGAAGGGCGCGAGCGCCCGCGTGATTCCAGCGGCGGCCCTCGGAATTACGGCGGGTTCTGAGCCGGGACGCCGAGTCGCGCGAGACCGGCGGCGGCCGGGGCGAGTCCCGGCGCGAGCGCGAGTGCTTGACGGAAGGCCGACTCGGCCTCGGCGCGCCGGTCCTGACGCTCCATGAGCACGCCGAGATGGAAATGGCAGAGCGGCTCCGCGGGCGCGAGCGCGAGCGCGTCGCGCAAGGCGCGCTCCGCGGCGGCAAAGCGCCCCTGCTCGTAAAGACAGCGGCCGAGATCGGCCTGCAGACTCCATTCTCCCGGCGCGATCCGCGATGCATCGCGAAACGCGGCCTCGGCCTCGGCGAAGGCACCGCGCGCGATAAGGCGCTCGCCGAGGCCCGCGAGATAGCGCACGGCGCCGTGGCGCAAATCGTCAGCCGTCGCCGCCTGTCCGGCCGTGCGCGCGATCTCGCTCGCGCGGAGCGCCAAGGCGGCGGCACGGCGGCGCGCGAGATCAAGATCGGGATCGCGCGTGATCGCGGCGCCATAGGCTTCATCGGCGCGGCCGAAATCGCCCAATCCTTCCCAGCATTCGCCGGAGCGCACGAAGAGCGCGGCGTCATTCGCGCCGCGCTTCAGGAGCACGTTGTAGATCTGCAGCGCCGCTTTCAGCTGGCCGGCGCGCTGCTGCGCCAGGCCCTTCTCATAGAGTTCGAGCGAATCGGCCTCGGGCATTCGCCCGTTATAATGGCGGGAAAGCAGGGAGGGAAACGCCATGAAGCCGCACGAGCGCGCCCAATATTCGGCCATCGTCGACCGCCCGAAGCTTGCGCTCCCCGCGGGCGTGCGCCTCGTCATCTGGCCCATCGTCAATCTCGAAGTGTGGGAGATCGAGCGGCCGATGGCGCGCACGGTCCTGCCGGCGCCGACCGGCGTCGCGGTGGCGCCCGATCTATGCAACTGGAGCTGGCACGAATACGGCATGCGCGTCGGCGTGTGGCGCTTCTTCGAGGCGTTCGACCGCATTCACGCGCGCACCACGCTCTCGATCAACGCCGCCGTCTGCGAGCGCTATCCGCGCGTGGCGGAGGCCGCGCGCGAGCGGCGCTGGGAGTTCATGGGCCATTCGCTCGTGCAGATGCCGATCCACGCCGTCCCCGACCAGCGCGCCATGATCCACGAGGCGCTCGACCGGCTCGAGACGTTCACCGGCGCGAGGCCCAAGGGCTGGCTCGGGCCAGGCCTCACCGAGACTTACGAGACGCCCGATCTTCTCGCCGAAGCCGGCGTCCAATATGTCGGCGATTGGGTCTATGACGACGAACCGACGGTCATCAGCACCGCGCACGGCCCGCTCGTGACGCTGCCCTACACGGTCGAGCTCAACGACATCCCGCTCGCGATGGTGCAGCATCATCACGGCGACATCCTCTTGAAGCGCGCGTGCGACCAGTTCGACCGGCTCTATGCCGAAGGCACGCGCCGCGCGAAGATCCTGTCGATCGCGATCCATCCCTATATCACCGGCGTGCCGCACCGCATCCGCTATCTCGAAGAGTTCCTGGCCTATGCGCGGCGCCACGAGGGCGTCCAGTTCTGGACCGGCGAGGAGATCCTCGACTGGTACCGCGCGGCCGCAAACGTCGCTGCGGCGCGGGGCTGATGGCGCGCGGCCTCGGCTCCCTGATCCGCCATGCGCGCCACACCACCGTGTGGCGCCGCTTTGGCACCGACACGATGGTGCCGAAGAAGGCCTATCTCGCCAATCTCGCGCTCGCCGCCGATTGTCTCGCCGATCCCGCGATGAGGGACGGCGCGATCGTCGAATGCGGCACCTGGCGCGGCGGCATGGCGGCGGGGCTCGCGACGATCGGCGGGCCAGCGCGCGACTATCACTTCTTCGACAGCTTCGCGGGATTGCCGCCGGCCGGCGCCGAGGACGGCGCCTACGCGCAGCACGCGCAGCGCCGCAACACGCTCTGGCACGACAACAACCGCGCGAGCCGCACCGAGTTCATGGCCGTGATCGCACGCGTGGCCGTGCCGCCGGCGCGCATCCACGTCTATGAGGGGCTCTTCGGCGACACGCTGCCGCGTGCCGCGACCGGCCCCATCGCGGTGCTGCGGCTCGACGGCGACTGGTACCGCTCGACACTCGAATGCCTCGAGGCGCTGTGGGACAAGGTCATGCCCGGCGGGCTCGTGCTGATCGACGACTACTATGCCTGGGAAGGCTGCACCAAGGCGGTGCACGCGTTCCTTGCCGGGCGCGAAGCGCGCGAGGCGATCCAGCAAAGCTGCAGCGGCAAGGTCTGCTTCATCGTCAAGAGCGGCGGCCACGCGGGCGAGGAGGAACGATGAGCCGCTTGGGCAGAGGGATCGAAGGCCGCCTCCTCTATTGGCGCGACTTGAGGCGCTATCGCGCCATGGCCGATCCGGCGCGCTATCCGATCACCGGACGCTGGCCCTTCTATCGCGACCGCTTTCGCGGCGCGGGCGAGCTTGGCGAATATTTCCACCAGGATCTGTGGGCCGCGCGCAAGCTCTATGAGGCGCGGCCGGCGCGCCATGTCGACGTCGGCTCGCGCATCGACGGCTTCATCGCGCACTGCCTCGTCTTCATGGAGGTCGAGGTGGTGGACATCCGGCCGCTCGCGCACCCGCCCAAGGGCTTGCGCTTCATCCAGGCCGATGCGGCGCGCATGGCGGATTTCGCCGACGGCAGCATCCCGTCGCTCTCGAGCCTGCACGCGGCCGAGCATTTCGGCCTCGGCCGTTATGGCGACGCGATCGACCCCGAGGGCCACGTCACCTTCATGCGGGCCTTGGCGCGCGTGCTCGCGCCGGGCGGGCGGCTCTATTTCAGCGTGCCGGTGGGCCGCGCCCAGAAGATCGAGTTCAACGCCCACCGCGTGCTGCGCCAGGACACCGTGCGCGAGGTGATGGGCGCGCTGAGCTTGCGCTCGTTCTCGCTCGTGCGCGGGGACGGCACCGTGCTCGAGGATGTGGGCCCGGACGCCGCCGATGCAGTCGAGTACGGCGTCGGCCTGTTCGAGTTCGCGAAGCCCTAAGCGCGCTCCTGCCGATCAGGCAGCCGGTCGAGCAACTGTGGATTGGCGAGCGGGCGGCGCGACGCGATGAAGACGGCGCGCGCAAAGCGCCCGCTGAACAGCTCGGGCCGGGTCCAATCGCACGGAAACTCCTCGTGCGCAGGTTGCGTCGCGGGCACGTAGACATGCTCGTAGTGACGCCGCAGCTCCCGCATCAGCCACGGGCGCGTCGGGCGGCAGCCGCGCCCGGTCGTCGATTGCGTCGGCGACCCTCGCTCCTCGGGAACGAGATTGACCGCCTCGTCGGTGCCGAACGAGACGCACGTCTCGAGCAGGAGGAGATCGGCGCAGCGTTCGGCGAGCACGGTCAATACGCCGGCCGGATCGCTCACGTGATAGAGGAGCCCATAGCAATAAACGATGTCGAAACGCTCGCCGAGGCTCCGCGCGATCCCATCAACCCCGATCGGCATCAGCGTGACGTTCGCCGCCTTGGCGTAACCGATGCGGCGCAGGGATTCGAGGTTGGCGGCAAAAACGCGGCAATTCTCGGGCCGCGGCTCGGTCGCAACCACGGTGCAGTCGCGGTCAAGGAAGAACGAGGTGTGATCGCCGATGCCGGCGCCGACCTCGAGCACGCGCTTGCCCACGAGCTCGAGCCGCAACGACGCCAGATGCTCGAGCCGGCGCGCGTTGTGGCGCTGGTAGTGGCCGCCGCGGAAGCTCTTCTCGGCGGCGCGGTCGGCCTTGCGGTCGACATGGAGCTCCGCGACGAGATCGGCCAAGCCTATCCGCAGCAACGGCCGGCCGGGACGGCTCATTTGCCGAAGAGCCCCTTCAGCGGGTTGAAGCCGCTGCCGCTGCTGCCGCTGTTGCTGCCGCCGGGAAGGCTGCCCACGCCCGGAACCTGGTTGACGCCCGGCACGCTGTTGAGGATCGCGCCCGGCGTGCTGACCAGTCCTTTGGCCGTGCCTTGGAGCGCGCCGGCAAGATCGGGCCGGTAGCTCAGATCGTCCCACGGACCGCTGACGATGATCGGCATGCTGACGAGGCCCGCCATGCTCGGCGTGACCTTGTAGTCGACATGCCGGTTCGGCAGATCGACCGTGCCCGCGCCGGTCATCGGCACGACACCCGATTTGAGCTGCACGTCGTTGTTCTTCAGGATGCCGTTGGTGATGACGAAGGTGCCGGTGAGCGAGCCGAACGGCGTCACGTTGTCGCCGCCCGTGCCGCCGGTGATCGATTTGGCCGCGTTCTGGGCCAGCGAAACGAGGTTGACGCCCTTGAGCTCGCCGTCGGCGAGCGCGAAGGCGCCCTTGCCGTTCAAGGCCGAGACGAGCGCGCGCTGGCTCTTGCCGCTGCCGGCAACGTCGAAATTGACCTTCGCCGTGCCGGTGAGGCGGTCCATGTTGGCCGCCGCCTGGAGCAGCGGCTCGACCTGGACGCCCGAGAGCGAGAAATTCATCGCGACACCCGGCGTCGGCGCAGCGCCATCGACATTGATCTTGCCCGTACCCTGGCCGCCATAGAGCGTGAGCTGGGACAGGTCAGTCTCAAGCTTGCTGTCCTTCAGATGGATCGCGAGCGCGCTCGGACCGACCTGGATCTTGCGATAGAGGATCGAGCCCGCCTTCACGTCGAAATCGGCGTTGGCGAGGCCCAGCCCCGAAACGTCGATGGGAGCATCGCTCCAGCCGGAACTGGCGGCAGCGGGAGCAGCGGGCGCACCGCCCGCCGGCTTCGCCGCCCCCGGCGCCGATGCCGGGGTAGCGCCCGCGCCCGCACCGGTCTCGGGCGGGAGGTACGGGTTTACGTCGAGCTTGTCGACGGCAAGCGAGCCTTTGAGCGCAGGCTTCGCGCCGCCCAGATCGACCGCGAGCGAGCCTTTGCCCGTGATCGCGTCGATCGCGATGTCGGCGTCGCTGAAGGAATACTTGCTGCCGGCGGCATCGACCTTGCCTTTGATCATGAGCTTCTGCAACCCGCCGCCTGGAGGCAGCGGCGAGCCCGCCCAGGTCGCGAGGTCGCGCACCGAGGGCACGGTGAGGTCGATCGTGCCGCCGAACTTCTGCGGCGGTAAGCCGGTCATGTTGCCGGCGAATCCAACCGTCAGCGGCGCGCCGTCCAGCTTGATGCTGAAGCCGCTTTCCTTGCCGGAGAGGAGCGCGTCGGGCTTTTGGACGCCGAGCGAGAGCGCGAGCTTTTGCCCGTTATATTGCGCAGACCCCTCGGCCGCGAGCGGGCTTGAGAGACTCGGCAGCGCGAGCTTCATGTTGATGGCGCTCACCTCCTTTTCGACGCCGGTGCGGTCGTCGCGGTAGGAGATGTTGCCGTTTTCGATGCGCACATCGCTGAGGCTGATCCCGGAGAGCGGCAGTCCACCCCCGCCGCCCGCGGCGGCCGGTGCAGGTGCTGCGGTTGGCGTCTTGGCGCCCGGCGCTCCGGCAGCCGGCGCGGCCGTCGCGAAGGCCCAGTTGGGCTTGCCGTTCTTGTCGATCTCGAGCGAAATCTGCGGCTCGGTCAGCACGAATTCGCCAAGCTCGATCCCGCCATGCAGGAGCGGCAGCACGCGCAGCTCGATCGCGAGCTTCTTGAGCGACACCATGTTGGGATCGTGCGCGCCCGGCGCATTGGCGAAGGTCACGTCGCTTGCCTCGACCGCGACCGAGGGCAGGAAGGAAAGGCGCACCGGGCCTTTGATGGCGAGGTCCCGCCCGGTCTGCTGCTTCACGAGCGATACGAGTTGCGCCTTGTAGGTGTCGGTCGGGATGAGGAACGGCGCGACGAGAAGCGCGACGACGACGAGCACCACGAGAGCGCCGATTCCGATCAGCCATTTCTTCAAGTTGACCTCCTTATGGCCTGTCGCTGCTCAAAAATGCTGCAAACGTGTCATCGCTGCAACGGCGCGGCACGAACTCGCTGCAGACTATGGAATTTATATTGCAGCGCCAATCCCCGCGGGGCAATCGTTGCGCGGGCACCCAAAATGGCAAGCGAATTGCAGATGTGAGCACGAAGTCGCCTAGGCGGTGCGTTCGGCAGGGGAGTCTGTCCATTTGCTGTGCACGCCGCCTACGGATCAGGCAGGAACGGCCGTCCGGCGAGTGAAACTTTGAAGGGGATTTAAGACCATGTACCAAAAAACGTTCGCCAGCGTCGTGGCGCTTTGCGCAGGGGCGCTTGCGTTGCCGCAGATCGCGCAGGCGCAAGCACCCGTCGCTCCCGCGCCGGCGGCACCTGCCGCCCCGGCAGCGCCCGCCGCGCCGACCTCGAACGCGATGACGACGCCGGCGATGGGCGGGACGATCACCGCCGATCCCAACCCGTACAGCCTCGATCTCGGGCCGTGGCTCGGCAAAACCTATGTCACGGGCGAACTGACCGGCCTCGGTTTGGTACAGAACCATCCGGTGCCGAGCACGCGCGGCATCAACCCGCCGACACTCTCCAACGGCTTCTCCGGCAACAGCAGCGGCGAGGCCGACATCTCGAACGGCATGGTGCAAATCCAGAAGACCGACGGGATGTTGCAGTACTACCTCGACGCCGGCATTTATTCGCTGCCGGTGGTCGGCGTGCCTTATATCGATGCGGCGCACGCCAACAGCGCGCTCTTCGGGCCACTGCCGATCGCTTACGCGAAGTGGGCGCCGACAGACACTTTCTCGATCGAGGGCGGCAAGTTGCCGACTCTGATCGGACAAGAAGGCACCTTCACCTTCCAGAACCTCAACATCGAGCGTGGCCTTCTCTGGAACGTCGAGAACCTCATCAATCGCGGCGTCCAGGCCAACTACACCTGGGGGCCGCTGGCCTTCGCGCTCTCGTGGAACGACGGCTACTACACCGACCGCTTCCAGTACCTCACCGGCCAGGTGGTCTGGACCGTCGACAGCAACAACACCATCGTCCTCGCCGGCGGCGGCCAGTTATCGAAGTTCACCCACCTCAATCCCGGACCCTACACGATCGGGAATCTGGCGCTCGTCAATACGCAGAATCAGTCGAGCTTCATCGCCACGTCGAATCAGGCACAGGTCGACTTGTCCTGGACCTATACGAACGGGCCTTGGGTCATCAATCCCTATGTTCAGTACACCCATTCGCCGCCGGTTACGGCGATCGGCCTGTTCGGCGCCGGCGCCGGCGCGCCGTTCTTCGTGGCGAGTGGCGAGACCTACGGTGCTTCGCTGCTCGTGGGCTACACGTTCGACCCGTCGACGACGCTCATGGGCATGAGCCTCGGCGGCTGGAGCCTGCCGGCCCGCATCGAGTGGATCGGATCGAGAGGCGCCAGCGCGACGAATATCGGCGGCGTCAACATCCCCGATGCCGCCAACCTGCTCGGCTATGGCGCCAACAGCAAGGCGTGGACGTTCACGATCTCGCCGACCTATCAGTACAAGATCTTCTTCGCCCGCGCCGAGGCATCGCTCGTCAAGGCCAGCGATGTGGCGCAGGGCTCGACCAGCCTGGGCACGTTCGGCGCCGGCTTCGGCTACACCGGCAACAGCAGCATCCAGGTCCGCGGCCTGCTCGAAGCGGGCATCGTGTTCTAGCGGCGATCAGCGTAACCATGAGGCGGCCGGTCCCTCGGGACCGGCCGTTTCCTTTTGGCGCGGACGCTCAGTACTTGATGTGCAGTGCCACTTTCGTCGCGCCTTCGCCGACGAGGAATGCGGCATCGGTGAACCGCGGCCGCGAGACCACGGCGCGGATGCCGTTCGAGAGCGCATAGCCTTCGGTCGGATAGCCGATGAAATTCGTGTCGAGCTTGCCGTTGGCGTTCTCGTCGTGATAGGCGCCGACGGCGTAGCGGCCACGCAATGCGTCGAACGTCACGGTGATCGGGGCGAGACTCGCCTTGAGCTTCACGTGCTGGTCGGAATGATCGCCGTCCGGAAACTCGTCGGCGCGCGAGAAGAGCGCGACATAGAGATCGCCCTTGGCGCTGTGCAGCCCGTCGATCGTCACGACAATCTTCGCCGCGTGGGCCGTGCCCGCCCCGAGCGCAACGCAAACGGCGGCCGTGGCAAGGAGGGCACGCGGCAATTTCATAGCTTTCATCACCGGGACCGCGGCGCCCGATCGGGCGGCGCCAGCAATTTAGCAAAAATTTTAGGCGATTCACCGGGAATTAACCGGCGCGGCGCGAAGCTCACGTGACGCTCACACGAGAGGGCCCGCCATGAAAGCCCGCGCCCGCATACTGACCGAGACCGAAGTCGCCGAGCCCATCCGCGGCTGGGGGCCGGGGCTTATCCTCGCTGCCATCGCCTCGTGGGCGATCGTGATCGAGGCGGTGCGCTTTCTCGCCTGGCTCATTTGACGAGTTCGAACAGGTTCGGTTGGGCATCCTCACTGGTCGTGCCCGGGCCTGCGTGCCGGGCATCCACGGGTTTTCCTGCAATAAGCTAGATCGTGAATGGCCGGAACAAGTCCGGCCATGACGAACGAAGAGCATCCGATTGCGGCGAAGCGGGAAACGCTTTAGCGCGCGCCCTCGTGGAAGAGGACGACGCGCACCGTTTGCACCAGGATCAGGAAGTCGAGGAAGAGCGTGCGGTTCTTCACGTAGTAGAGGTCGTAGGCAAGCTTCTGGCGCGCATCGTCGAGCGAGGCGCCATAGGGATAGTTCACCTGCGCCCAGCCGGTGATGCCCGGCTTCACCGAATGCCGCTCGCGGTAAAACGGGATGCTACCCGCGAGCTCGTCGACGAAGTAAGGCCGCTCGGGCCGCGGGCCGACGAAGCTCATGTCGCCCTTCAAGACATTGACGAGCTGCGGCAACTCATCGACGCGGAACTGGCGCAAGACCGCACCCACCCGCGTCACGCGCGGATCGGCCGTCGTCGCCCATTGCGGCCGGCCACTCTCGGCGTTGTGCCGCATGCTGCGGAACTTGAGGAGGGTGATGATCCGGCCTTCGCGCCCAACCCGGTCCTGGCGGTAGAGCACGGGGGCGCCGTCCTCGATATAGATGGCGAGCGCCGCCAGGAGCATGACCGGCAGCACGAACACCAGAAGCAGGAAAGCGATGATAATGTCGAACGCGCGCTTCATTGCGTCGATGAGCACGCCCTGCCGGAAGCCGTCGGAGAAGATGAGCCAGCTCGGCTGCAACGAATCGAGATCAACCTTGCGCGTCTCGCGCTCCCAGAATGTCAGGTAGTCGACCACGTTGATGCCGGCGATCTTGCAGTGCAGGAGCTGCAGAATCGGCATGCCGCGGCGCTCGTCGGTCGCGACCACGACCTCGCGCGCCCGCGCCGCGCGGGCGGCCCGCATCAGCGCGTATTCATCGTCGGTACGGTCGAGATCGAGCTTCGCGCCCATCACCACGCGCAGATCGCCGCAGGCGTGAATGAAGCCCATGGCGCGGAACGAACGCGCGGCGCCGCGCGTGACGTGTTCGGCGATGCGGCTCGCCTTGATGCCGGTGCCGAGCACCAGGACCGGGCGGCGGAAGCGCTCGCTGTCGGCGTGGCGCAGGAAGAGCGTGCGCGTCGCCACGACCGCCGCCATCCAGGCGAAGGCCGCCTTGAGGCACCAGCCGACCCAGCCGCCCTCGACGCCGTTGGGCGCATCGTTGGAGAGGACGAACGTCGCGACCGCGGCCAAGGGCAGCAGCAGCAGAAGTGCCGCCACCGCCTTCACGGCCATGAGGCGCGGATCGAGGAAGACGTCGTGGTGATAGAGCCCGACCGCGACCATGGCGAGAACGGCGAGCGCGGCGACCCCGAGCGAGACCTGCGCCGGCGCCGCTGCGAGGCGGAAGGCCGCGGCCTCGGTGGGCGCGTTGACGAGATAGAAGGCGCCCGCCAGGAGCATCGCCTCGGCGAGGCCGAGCGCGAGCGCCGGAACGGGCACGAAATGTCCGAAGATGCGCAGCATTCCCGCGCTGTCTTATCGCGAGAAGGTTGCAAAACTGCGAAAGCGGGCGATCCCCGCACTACACGTTAACGAGAGCTTTACGCGGCCTTCTCGAGCGCGCGGAGCACGGTGTCGCCCATCGCCGTGGTCGAGAGGCGCGATTTTCCGGGCTCCATGATGTCGCCCGTGCGCGCGCCCCCTTCGAGCGCGGCAAGGACCGCCGCCTCCAAGAGCTTCGCCTCGTCCTCGAGGTCGAAGGAGTAGCGCAGCATCATGGCGAGCGAGAGGATCGAGGCGAGCGGGTTGGCCGCGTCCTTCCCCGCGATGTCGGGCGCGCTGCCATGCACCGGCTCGTAGAGCGCGCAACGGCGGCCGCTCTTGTCGGGCGCGCCCAATGAGGCCGAGGGCAGCATGCCGAGCGAGCCCGTCAACATCGCGGCGCAATCCGACAGGATGTCGCCGAAGAGATTGTCGGTGACGATCACGTCGAACTGCTTCGGGTTGCGCACGAGCTGCATCGCGCAATTATCGGCATACATGTGCGAGAGCTGCACGTCGGAAAATTCCTCGCGCCCGAGCTTCGTCACTTCCTCGCGCCACAGCACGCCCGATTCCATGACGTTCGCCTTCTCGACCGAGCAAAGCCGGCGCTGGCGCTTGCGCGCGAGCTCGAACGCGACGCGCGCGACGCGGCGGATCTCGCTCGTCGTATAGACTTGCGTGTTGATGCCGCGGCGCTCGCCGTTGCCGAGATCGGATATCCCGCGCGGCTCGCCGAAATAAACGCCGCCCGTCAGCTCGCGGATGATGAGAAGGTCGAGCCCGTCGATCACCTCGGGCTTCAGCGTCGAGGCGCCGATCAAGGGCCGGAATACGAGCGCCGGGCGCAGGTTCGCGAAAAGCTCCATGTCTTTGCGAAGCCGCAGGAGACCGCGCTCCGGCTTCTGCGCGAACGGCAGATCGTCCCACTTGGGCCCGCCGACCGCGCCCAGGAGCACGGCGTCCGCCTCTTGCGCGCGGCGCATGGTCTCGTCGGTCAAGGGCGTGCCGTATTTGTCGATGGCGCAGCCGCCGACCAGGTCCTCGCTGACCTCGAAGCTCGCGATGCGGCGCTTGTCGAACCATTCGACGACGCGCGCCACCTGGCGCATCACCTCGGGGCCGATGCCGTCGCCCGGCAGAAGCAGAAGCTTGCGATTGGCCGGCATGTCAGACCCAGGGCTCAACGCTGCGGCTCTTCGTCTCGTAGGCGGTGATCGCGTTTTCCTTCTGCATCGTGAGGCCGATATCGTCGAGCCCGTTCAGCATGCAATGCTTGCGGAAGGGATCGATCTCGAACTTGACGGTCGAGCCGTCGGGGCGCGTGATCGTCTGCTGCGCGAGGTCGATCGTGAGGCGCGCGTTCGCCCCTTTCTCCGCATCGTCCATCAACAGCTTCACCGTCTCGGGCGGCAGCTTGATCGGCAAGACGCCGTTCTGGAAGCAGTTGTTGTAGAAAATATCGGCGAAGGACGAAGCGATGACGGCGCGGATGCCGAACTGCATCAAGGCCCAGGGCGCGTGCTCGCGCGAGGAGCCGCAGCCGAAATTCTCGCCCGCGACCAGGATCTGCGCCTTGCGGTAGGCCGGCTTGTTGAGGACGAAGTCGGGATTTTCCGACCCGTCGGCGCGATAGCGCAGCGGCTCGAACAGGAACTCGCCGAAGCCGGTGCGCTTCACCGACTTCAGATGCCGCGCCGGGATGATCTTGTCGGTGTCGATGTTGACGACCGGGAGCGGCGCCGCAACGCCCTCGAGCACGGTGAACTTGTCCATGTCGGACCCTCTGCGATTCGGGCCCGATGGTTAGCCCGGCAGCCCTTCTGGCGCAAGGAGCCGGGTTCGAGAAATGGCTTGTACGCGGGGTCGCGCGGACCCACATGCGGCACATGTGGAACGACGAGCGCGACCGGCCGCGGCAGCCCGTGGCCGAGCCCGAAATAATCCCGCCCGATCATCGCGATCCGCGACGCCGGCCGGAGGACCAGCTCTTTGTGCGCCAGCGCGTTTTCGTGGCGCAGCCGGGCCCTGTCGGCACCCTTCTGGCGCTCGTCGGGTTGGCGGCGTTTGCCGCGACCGGCATCCTGCTCTTTCTCGGCCTTTTCTTCTTCCTGCTGCCGGTCATGGGCGTGATGCTCGCGGCCTTCATCCTCGCCGCGCTCCTGCGCGGGCCGCGGCGTCTTTAGTGCCGTTCGCGCTGACGAGCCCGGCCTTCGACAACGGCCAGCCGATCCCCGCGGTCTATCGCTGCGCCGGCGAGAACGTCTCGCCGCCACTCGCGTGGCACGACGCCCCGGCGGGGACAGAGAGCTTCGTGCTCGTGATCGAAGACCCCGACGCGCCGGCCGGCACCTTCCGCCATTGGGGCGCCTACGGCATTCCGGCGAACGCATCCTCGCTGCCGCAAGGCGCGGGGCGGACGCTTCGGAGCGTGCGCAACGATTTCGGCCGCGCCGGCTATGACGGGCCGTGCCCGCCGCCGGGCGCGCCGCACCATTATCACTTCCGCTTGGCGGCGCTCCGCGTCGCCGAGCTTGCGGTGCCGCCCGGCGCCGACGCCGCGGCGCTGTGGCGCGCGGCCGAGCCCTATGCGCTCGGCGAGGCCGACCTCATCGGCACCTTCCGGCGCTGACGCGGCCTTCCGCCGCACCTTAGTGCGGCAGGTACGCCTCGCTATAGAGCTTCGACATGTCGGGCGGCGTCGTGAGCAGACCCAGCTCGACGAACGAGCGTTTGAGGGTGGCGAGCGAGTCCGCGTCAAACTTGCAGTCGCTCGTGAACATGCCGACCGCGATGTCGTATTCTTGCGCCATCACGCTTTCGGAATATCCGGTGATGCCGCTTTCGATCTTCACCGTCTCGGCCTTGTGGGTGCGGATGAAGGACGTCGTCTCGAGCCATGCGGCAAGAAACGCGCGGAGGATGTCGGGCCGGGTGGCGATGAGACTGTTCGAGGCAAAGAGCGTGCCCGACGCGATCCCGCCCTCGTAATCGGAGACGGGAAAAAGCACGCGCGCGGCCTTCTTTTCGGCCATCGTCAGGAACGTGGTCGTGCCGCCGATGTAGGCGTCGATGAGATGCGTGCGAAAGGCCGCCGTGATGGGCGCGACACCGGCCCCGATCGCGACGCGCGTCACGCCCTCGGGCCCCCAGCCTTTTTTGCGGGCGAGCTCTTGCGCGAGCCAGTCGGTGAGCGAGCCGGTGCTGGAGACGCCGATCTTCTTGTCCTTGAGCCCGTCCATTCCGGTGATCGGCGAATCCCACGGCACGCCGACACTGAAATAGGGAAGCGTCGAGGTGTTCTCGCACACGGCCAGCATCGGCGCGCCCTTGGCGACGAAGGCCATCTGCGTGCCGGCGCCGTCGGCGATATCGATGCTGCCAGCGACCATCGCCTGCATCATCCGGCCGCCGCCTTCGAAATCGACGATCTTCAGATCGATGCCGTGCCGTTTGAACATGCCGAGCTGGTCGCCGACATTGACCGGGATGATGGCGTCGGCGGTCGCGGCCGCCTTGCCGACGACAAGCGGCGCGTCCGCGAACGACGGAAACGACAGCGCCGCTCCGACCGCGAGAACGACCGCCGCGCGGACCGCGCCGCGCCGGCCGGAGATGCCCATGTTCCACCACCGCATCGCCCGCGGAAGCTAGCCTATCGCCGCGGCGGCGCAACGCCGATAGCATGGGGAGCGCATTTCGGAGGTGCGGGATGGACAAGGTCGCGCCGCGATACAATTCCGGCATCCAGCGCGCCAAAGGCCTGCTCGAGATCGGGGCGGCGCTCTACGACACGTCGCTCTCCGAGACGGTCACGCGCGGCGGGACAGCGGCGCCGCAGATCAATTCGCGCGTCGCGACGGGCCTGTCGCTGCGTATCGAAGGCAAGCGCCCCGGCGCCCGCGACCGCGAGGTCGACATCTCGTTCGGCGTCGACGGTTTGAAGCACAATGTCATGCAAGTTGTTGGAAAGGAGTTGTCGCTCCTCTGGGTCAATCCCAATGCGACGCTCGCGCAAGCCTACAAGGGCTGTCCGCCCTTTTCCGCGAAACTGCCGGTCCGGGCCATCGCCGTCTTTCCATCGTGGGACGCGGTCGTGATCGCCGTCCATGAATCGACCGGCATCACGTCGATCGAGCAGATCCGCGAGCGGCGCTATCCCCTTCGCGTCACGACGCGGGAAACGATTACGCCGCCTTACGACGAAGACGCGACCATGTTCGCGGTGACGACGATCCTCGCCGCGGCCGGCTTTTCGCTTGACGATATCCGCGCCTGGGGCGGTTCGATCCAGGGCGTCTCGCGGCCGAGCCATCCGGACCGCTCCGACGCGATTGCGGCGGGCGCGGTCAATGCGATCTTCGACGAGGGCGTGCTGAGCTGGGGCGCCTTCGCGCTCGAGCGCGGCTTCCGGATCCTGCCAATCGAGGGCGCGATGCGCGAACGGTTGAGCGGCGCCGGCTACGACATGGTCACCCTCACCGGGGCCCGGATTCGCGGCCTGCCGCAACCGGTGACATCGGTCGATTTTTCCGGCTGGCCGATGATCGTTCACGCCGACATGCCGGACGACGTCGCCTATGCGCTCTGCGAGGCGATCGAGGCGCGAAAGCTCATGATCCCGACCGACAATTACCGGCCGCTCGATCTTTCCCAGCTCTGCACGATCGGCGAGGAAACGCCGCGCGGCGCGCCGCTCCATCCGGGCGCGCTGCGCTTCTACCGCGAGCGCGGATACCTGCGCGAGGGCGCCTAGAGTTTGATCCTGCTTCGCTGAAACGGGGGCTTCTCACCGAACCCTCTCCCCTCCGGGGAGAGGGTTCGGTGAGGGGGATAAAGCGACGGGCGCCCGAGCGGTTGCCCCCTCACCCGCCCGGCGCTCGCGCGCCGTGCCGCCCTCTCCCCGGTGGGGCGAGGGTCATTCCAATGCGTCGGATCCGCGCTAGCCGAGCTTGCGCACGTCGGTGAGGTGGCCCGCAATCGCCGCCGCTGCGGCCATCGGCGGGCTTACGAGGTGCGTGCGCCCGCCCTTGCCCTGCCGGCCCTCGAAATTGCGGTTCGAGGTCGAGGCGCAGCGCTCGCCCGGCTCCAGCCGGTCGGCATTCATCGCAAGGCACATCGAGCAGCCCGCCTCGCGCCATTCAAAGCCCGCGGCGAGGAAGATCTTGTCGAGCCCCTCCTCTTCCGCTTGGTGCTTGACGAGGCCCGAGCCCGGCACGACGAGCGCGTTGACGCCGGCGGCGACCTTGCGTCCCTTGGCAACCGCCGCGGCCGCGCGCAGATCCTCGATCCGGCTGTTGGTGCAGGAGCCGATGAAGACGCGCTGCACCGCGATCTCGGCGAGCTTCGTGCCCGGCTTCAGATCCATGTATTCGAGCGAGCGCTCCATCGAGCGGCGGCGGTAGTCGTCGGTCTCGGCGGCAGGATCGGGTACCGCGCCGGTGATCGGCAGCACATCCTGCGGGCTCGTGCCCCAGGTCACTTGCGGCACGATGTCCGCCGCGTTGAGCACGACCTCGCGGTCGTATTTGGCGCCCGGATCAGACGGGAGCGTCTTCCAGTGCGCGACCGCCGCCTCCCATTTGGCGCCCTTGGGCGACATCGGCCGCCCCATGAGATAGGCATAGGTCTTGTCGTCGGGTGCGATCAATCCTGCGCGCGCGCCGGCCTCGATCGACATGTTGCAGACGGTCATGCGGCCTTCCATCGACAGGCCGCGGATCGTGCTGCCGGCATATTCGATGACGTGGCCGGTGCCGCCCGCCGTGCCGATCTTGCCGATGATGGCGAGGATCACGTCTTTCGCCGCGAGGCCGAACGGCAGCTCGCCCTCGACGCGGATCAGCATGTTCTTGGCGCGGCGCTGGATCATGGTCTGCGTCGCGAGCACATGCTCGACCTCGGTCGTGCCGATGCCGAAGGCGAGGCAGCCGAAGGCGCCGTGCGTCGCCGTGTGGCTGTCGCCGCAGACGAGCGTCGTGCCGGGGAGCGTGAAGCCCTGCTCCGGCCCGATCACGTGCACGATGCCCTGGCGGATGTCGTTCATGTCGAAATAATGCGGCAACGCGAAATCCTTGACGTTCTTGTCGAGGGTTTCGACTTGGAGCCGCGATTCGGGCTCGGCGATGCCGGCCGAGCGGTCGGTCGTCGGCACGTTGTGGTCGGCGACGGCGAGCGTCAGGTCGGGCCGCCGCACGGCACGCTTGGCGACGCGCAGGCCGTCGAAGGCCTGCGGGCTCGTGACCTCGTGCACGAGATGGCGGTCGATATAGATGAGACAGGTGCCGTCCTTCTGCTCGTCGATGAGGTGGCTGTCCCAGATCTTGTCGTAAAGCGTCTTTGCCATCGTCCCCTCACTCGGTCGTCTCGGCCGCCGCGCTGTCGCCCTCGGTCTCGCGCGCGCGCTCGGTGATGCGCGCGGCCTTGCCGGCGAGCCCGCGCAGGTAATAGAGCTTCGCGCGCCGCACCGCACCGCGCCGCACCACCTCGATCGCGGCGATGCGCGGCGAATAGAGCGGGAAGATGCGCTCCACGCCCTCGCCGTAGGAAATCTTGCGCAAGGTGAAGCTCGAATTGATGCCGGCGTTCTTGCGCGCGATGCACACGCCCTCGAACATCTGGACGCGCTCGCGCTCGCCTTCCACCACCTTGATGCTCACCTTGAGCGTGTCGCCGGGGCGAAACTCCGGCACGCCGCGCTGGGCGAGCAGCTTCTTCACTTCGCCGCCGGCGATCTCCTCGAGAAGATTCATCGCCACCCTCCTATTCCATCTTGCCGCGCTGCCGCGCGAGATATCGTTGCCACAGATCAGGGCGCCGCTCGCGCGTCGCCCGCTCCGCCTCGTTCTGCCGCCAGCGCCGTACGTCGCCGTGATGGCCCGACAGCAGCACGTCCGGAACCTCCATCCCCTGCCAGCTCTGCGGCCGGGTGTAGTGGGGATATTCAAGGAGGCCCGAAGCGAAACTCTCCTCCTCGGCCGAGGCCGGCTCGCCGAGCACGCCAGGCAGCAGCCGCACGCACGCATCGACCAGCGCGATCGCCGCCGGCTCGCCGCCCGAGAGCACGAAATCGCCGAGGCTCAGCTCCTCGATCCCGCGCGCCAAGAGCACGCGCTCGTCGATGCCCTCGAACCGGCCGCACAGAAGCCGCACGCCCGGCCCCATCGCAAGCTCGGCGACGCGCGCCTGGTCGAGCGGTCGGCCGCGCGGCGAGAGATAGATCGCCGGCCCCGGCGCCGCCACGCCCGCGAGCGCCGCGTCGATCACGTCCGCGCGCATCACCATGCCCGGCCCGCCGCCGAACGGCGCATCATCGACCGAGCGGTGCTTGTCGCGCGCGAAATCGCGAATGTCCACCGTCTCGAGCCGCCACAGGCCGGCGCCGAGCGCCTTGCCGGCAAGCGAATGCGCCAGCGGCCCCGGAAACATCTCGGGGAAGATCGTGAAGATGGTCGCCTGCCACGCCGCCATGTCAGCGCTCCACCGCCTCGGCGTCTTCGCGCGCGGGCGCCAAGAGCCCTTCGGGCGGTGCCACCACGATGCGGCCCTTCTCGAGCTCGACCACGGGCACCACCGCGCGCGTGAACGGCACCACGAGCGGCGCCGTGCCTTCGCGCGCGATCTCGATGCTGTCGCCGGCGCCGAAATTATGAACGGCGCGCACGCGGCCAATGACGGTGCCGTCCGCCAGCTCGGCCGCGAGGCCGAGAAGATCGGCGTGATAGAACTCCTCGGGCTCGGGCTCAGGAAGCGCCGCGCGCGGAAGATAGAGCCGCGTGCCTTTCATCCGCTCGGCCTCGTCGCGGTCGGCGATCCCTTGGATCCGTGCCAACACCACGCCCTTCGCCATCCCGACAAGCGCGAGCGCCACCGGCGCGCCGGCCTCGCTCTCGAGCGCGCCATAGCGTGTCAGCGCGTCGGGCTCGCCGGTGAAGCTCTTGACGCGCACCAGCCCCTTCACGCCGTGCGGCGCGGTGATGATGCCGAGAAGAACGCGGGCTTGCGAACGCACACCCTCACCCTCCCGTTGCAGTGCAACGGGTCCCTCCCTCTCCCCGGTGGGGCGAGGGTTCCTGCTCCCTCTCCCCTCAGGGGAGAGAGCCGGGATGAGGGGGCCGCGCATCACGATCCGGCAGCAGCGGGCGCGGCGCCGGCAGCCGCGCTTGCGGCCTCGGCACCGGCCTTGGCGCGCTCCTGCGCCTTCGCCTTGGGCGCGGACTTCTTCGGCGTTTCGCGGATGTCGGGCTTCGCGGCGAGGCCGGCATCGCCCAGGAAGCGCGCGATGCGATCGGTCGGCGTGGCGCCGCGCCCGAGCCAATGCTTGATGCGCTCGGTATTCATCACGAGCCGCTCGGCATGGCTCTTATCGACCATCGGATTGTAGGTCCCGACCTTCTCGATGAAGCGGCCGTCGCGCGGGCTGCGCGAATCCGCGATCACGATACTGAAGAAGGGGCGCTTCTTCGCGCCGCCGCGGGCCAGTCTGATCTTGAGCGCCATCTCGTCTCCTCTGTTCCAGCGTCAGCGGAAGCCGCCGGGCAGCAGCGCCTGGACGCCGTGCCGCGTCAGGCCCTTCTTTCCGAGCTTGTTCATCCGCTTCATCATCTGCGACATGTCCTGATACTGCTTCAGCAGGCGGTTGATCTCGGGCACCGTGGTGCCGGAGCCGGCGGCGATGCGGCGCCGGCGCGACGCGTCGAGCACTTTCGGATTGCGCCGCTCGGCCTTGGTCATCGAGCCGATGATGGCCTCTTGCCGCTTCAGCACCTTCTCGTCGAGCCGCGCCTCCTCGATCTGCTTCTTGACCTTGGCGATGCCGGGCAGCATGCCCAAGAGCCCGCCCACGCCACCCATCTTGCGCAGCTGGCGCAACTGCCCGGCGAGATCGTCGAGATCGAAACCGCCGCGCTCGAGCTTCTTCGCGAGCTTCTCGGCCTCTTCCTGGTCGATCGTCTCGGCCGCCTTCTCGACGAGGCTGACGACGTCACCCATGCCGAGAATGCGGCCCGCGACGCGCGCGGCGTGAAAGGCTTCGAGCGCGTCGATCTTCTCGCCGGTGCCCATGAACTTGATGGGCTTGCCGGTGATGGCGCGCATCGAGAGCGCCGCGCCCCCGCGCGCATCGCCATCGACGCGCGTCAGCACGATACCGCTGACGCCGATGCGCTCGGCGAAGGATTTGCCGACATTGACCGCGTCCTGGCCGGTCATGGCGTCGACGACGAGAAGGCTCTCGGTCGGCGGCACCGCGTCGCGCACGGCCGCGGCCTCGAGCATCATCGCCTCGTCGACGTGGAGCCGGCCGGCCGTGTCGAGGATGAGCACGTCATAGCCTTCGCGCTTCGCCTGATCGTGCGCACGTCGCGCGATGCCGACAGGCCGCTCGCCCAAGACGATCGAGAGGGTCGGCACCTCGACCTGGCGGCCGAGCACGGCAAGCTGCTCCTGCGCCGCCGGACGGTTCACGTCGAGCGAAGCCATCAGCACCTTCTTGCGCTCGCGCATCTTGAGAAGCCGCGCGAGCTTCGCCGCCGTCGTGGTCTTGCCCGAGCCCTGGAGTCCCAGCATCAGGATGACGACCGGCGGCACGGCATTGAGGTTCAACCCCTCTTCGTGCCCGCCGCCCAATGTCTCGACCAGGTGGTCGTGCACGATCTTCACGACCATCTGCGCCGGCGTGACCGAGCGCAGCACCTCCTGGCCCAGCGCCTTCTCGCGCACACCGTCGACGAAGGTCTTGACCACGGGCAGCGCCACGTCGGCCTCGAGCAGCGCCACGCGGATCTCCCGCAGCGCCGAGGACACGTCCTCTTCGCTCAAGGCGCCATGGCGCGACAGCCGGTCGAAGACGGCGCTGAGACGGTTGCCCAGGCTCTCGAACATCGAAATCTCCAAAGCACCAACGGGCCAGTGCGCGACACTCGCGGACTGACCGGCCTCGGGGCCAAACTAACGCATCCCGGAAAGCGCGCGGAAGCTAGGGCGGCGGCGTGTCCGAGTCAATCAACGGCGGGCAACGGCGGGGCGTGTTGCCGCTACCTTCCCTCGCCCTGCATCACGACCTTGGCGGCGATGAGCGCGTCGATCTCGGCAGCGCCGATCCCGAGCGAGGACAGCACCTCGACCGTGTGCTCGCCGAGCTTGGGCGGCGGCAGGCGCAGCGTGAAATCGTAGGCGGTGCTGGCGATGGGGAGCTTCGGCAGGTCGCCGACGCGCCCCTGCGCCATCGGCACGGGCAAGAGCCGGCCAGCCCGGAGATGCGGGTCGTCCTTCAGCTGGTCCGGGCGGCGCAGCGGCGCATAGGGCACGCTCGCCGCCTCGAGCTTCCGCTGCAATTCCGCGCTCGTGTAACGCAAGACGGTCTCGCGTATGCGCGGCAGCATCCATTCCTGCGCATGGACGCGCTTCTCGTTGGTGGCGAGACGATCGTCGGCGTAAAGCTCCTCGAGCTCGAACGAGGCGCAGAAGCGCTGCCAGTGCGCGTTCGAGGTGACGCCGATGAAGACCTGCTCGTCGTCCCCCGTGGCGAAGAGATGGAAGATGCCCCAGCCCATGCGCACCGACTGGCCGATCTCGGCCATCGGCCGCGAGGGCTCGCCGGTTGCGGCCGCGCGCGCCATCCACTGACCGACCCAGAACACGGTCGTCTCGTAAAGGCCCGCGGTGATGTGCTCGCCCTTGCCGGTCGCAGCGCGGCGATAAAGCGCGGCGAGAATGCCGATGACGCCATAGGTCGCGGCGCCGATATCGATGATCGACGCGCCGGCGCGCATCGGCCGGCCCGGCGGCCCGGTCATGAAGGCGAGGCCGCCCATCATCTGCGCCAATTCGTCGAGCGACGGGCGGTGCTCGTAGGGACCCGGCAGGAACCCCTTGATCGCCATGTGGACGAGGCGCGGGTTCTCGGCCGCAAGCACGTCGTAGCCGAGGCCCAGCCGATCGAGCGCGCCGGGCGCGTAATTGTCGAGGCACACGTCGGCGCCACGCACAAGCGACAGGAAGACGGCCTTGCCGAGCGGCGCCTTCAAATCGATCGCGACACTGCGCTTGTTGCGGTTGAAGAAATAATAGCCCGAGCCCGCGCCGGGCATGCGCCGCGCCTGATCGCCGCCGTCGGGATTCTCGACCTTGATCACGTCCGCGCCCAGATCGGCGAGGATCAGCGAGGCGGTCGGCCCGGCGACGATGTGGCCCAACTCGAGGACGCGCAAGCCCGCAAGCGGCAGTTTCGAGTTTCCCTCATCCGGCATGGCGGCAAGGTGCGGGCCGGGCGCGGCATCGTCAAGCTTCCTTGCTGCGCCCCGGCAGCGGCGATATGGTCTCGCCGCAGCAGCCGGAGGCCGCCATGCCGCTCACGGTCAAGCCGCTCCATCCGCTCTTCGCCGCCGAGGTGAAGGGGCTCGATCTCCGCCGCCCGGTGAGCCCATCCGAGGCGCGTGCGTTCGTTGCGGCAATGGACCAGTGCGGCGTCGGCGTGCTGCCCGAGCAGTTCATCGACGACGAGCAGCAGGTGGCGTTCGCGCGGCTCTTCGGCGAGCTCGAGATCAGGCCGATCCAGCGCGGCCGCAACCGCTATCCCGGCGCCGACGAGCGCATCCGCCATCACGAGATCTTCGACGTCTCAAATCTCGACGGCCATGGCAACATGCTGCCGCCGAGCGACGAGCGAAGGGCCTATTCGCTCGCGAACCGGCTCTGGCACACCGACAGCTCGTTCCGCCAGGTTTCGGCCACATATTCGATGCTGTCCGCGCGCGTCATTCCGCCCAAGGACGCCGACACCGAGTTCGCCGACATGCGCGCGGCCTATGACGCGCTGCCCCAAGCGATGAAGGCGCGGATCGAGGGGCTCACGGTCTATCACTCGATCTGGCATTCGCGCGAGAAGCTCGGCGGCTATGAGCCGAACGAGGAAGAGCGCGAAGCGCGGCCGGGCGCCTACCATCCGCTCGTGCGGCGCCATCCTTCGGGCCGCACCACGCTCTATCTCGCCTCACACGCGAGCGCGATCGTCGGCATGGACGACGAGGAAGCCCGCCCGCTCCTCGCCGAGCTCATCGCGTTCGCGACCGAGCCCCGTTTCATCTATGCGCACAAGTGGCGGGCGGGCGATCTCGTGGTGTGGGACAACCGCTGCACCATGCATCGCGCGACGCCCTTTGACGACACGACGCACGTGCGCGACATGCGCCGCACGACCGTGCGCGACACCGAGGCCGTGCTCACGGCGTAGCCAGAACTGTCATTGCGAGCGGAGCGAAGCAATCCCCGTCGGATGGGGATTGCTTCGTCGCGCCCGCTCCTCGCAATGACAGTTTGATTGGCTGGGATGCGTCCTTCGACTTCGGCCCTACGCTCAGGATGAGGAATTTTGGTGAGGCCTAAAGGAAGGTCCTCATCCTGAGCGGAGCGCGCAGCGCGCAGTCGAGGGACGCACCTCGGCTCGTACCGACGGAAATTTTACGCCAGCGCCGCTTCGCGGCAGGTGGTGCGGCGGACGTCGCGCCGCTCGGTGAGGTCCTCGAACGGCATCGCCCGGTGCATGGTGCAGCGATTGTCCCAGATAACGACGTCGCCCAAGCGCCATTTGTGCGCATAGACGAACCGGCGCTGGGTCGCGAACTCCGCAAGCTCGCGCAAGAGCGCGCGGGCGTCGTCGTCCGCCATGCCGTCGATGGCGCAGGCGTGAGAGGCGAGATAAAGGGTCTTGCGGCCCGAACCGGAATGGGTCTGCACCAGGCGGTGCGCCGCGGGCGGGCGCGACTCCCGTTCCTCCTTCGTCGCCTCGGGCCCGCCGCCCACGACGCGCGAATGCCAGTAGGAATGCCACGCCACAAGCGGCTCGATGCGCGCCTTCATGGCATCGGGAAGCGCGTCATAGGCAGCGCGGAGATCGGCAAACTCGGTGTCGGGCCCGCCGCCCGGCGGCAAATCGTGCGCCGAGAGCAGCGAGTATGTGGCGCGCACCGGATGGAACGACAGGTCCGTGTGCCACAGCCGGTTCGCGCGCTTGAACAAGAGCTGACGGTCGCCCTCGCGGAAGACGGCGCCGTCTGGGTCGAGGTTGCTTTGGTCGATGATCTCGGGATGCGCGATGCGCGAGCGGTCGCGGCCGGCGATCTTCATCGAGCCGCTGCGCTCGATCGGCCCGAGCGCGAGGCTGAAGCGGATGTGCTCCTCATCGCTCAACGGCCGCTCGTTGCGGATGACGCAGACGGCGTAACGGTCCATCGCAGCGATGACGCCGTCGAGCGCGGCGCCTTCGAGCGGGCGGCGCATATCGATGCCGGAAAGCTCGGCCGCGAAGAGCGGATGCAGTGGCGTGGCCGAAAGCGTCATGGCCGATCCTTCGCTGATTGAGTTTAGGATACGAGGGACCCGCAGATCGCCGCCCTACCCGGCGCCGCGTCTCGCGGCTGAAGGATCATCATCGCAGCCTCGTCACGCGGCGGCGGGAGCGCGCCGAGGTATCCAGCCTGCCGAAGGTATTGCTCGGCCGCTAGCTGCCCGTTTTGTGCAGCCAAGAGCACCCATCGCTTTCCTTGGTCGGGATCGAGCGGCGCACCGGGCCCCGCGAGAAGCGATCGGCCAAGGTTCCACATGGCGTTGACATGGCCCCGCTCCGCAGCTTCACGCCATAGATTTCGGGCTTCGCCCACGTCTCGCGGCACGGAATTTCCGTCGGCAAGCAGCAGTGCAAGGTTGTTCATGGCACACGGGTTACCATGCAGCACGGCAAGGCAATACCAGTTCACCGCCTTGTGCATGTCGACCGCGATTCCGGTACCAAACTGATATTTGTAGCCTAGTGCATTCATCCCCTCGCCATTGCCTTGCCCGGCCGAGCGCTCGTAAAGGTGAAACGCTTCGATTTGATTCGCAACGACACCCTGGCCGCGGGCGTAAAGGTAACCAAGATTGACCTCGGCATCGGAGTCGCCTTGGTCGGCCTCGGCCTTAAGGCCTAAAAAGGCTGTGGCAAAATCGCCTCGGTTATACGCTTCGATTGCCGCGGCGAGCCTATTCGAAGGGCCGCCCTCTTCGCAAAAGGCGCGCGTCACCGGGATCAGAAGTACAAGCGTCGCAAAGATGATGTTCAGCTTAACCATCCTTGCCGCTGCCCTCGCCCCAATTCCGCCATCACAATATCACGGATCGGCCGCGGACGAGGGCCGCGCGAGCGCGCGTTGTCCGCGCGTCCCCGAACCCGCGGGACACGGACCTCAAGGAACCTCCCCATGAAAAAGCTTTCGCTCCTGTCAGCGGCGCTCGCCGTCTCGGCCTTCGCCGCGCTTCCTGCGCTCGCGCAAGGGACGCCGCCCGTCTCGACCGGCGCCAATGTGCAGATGCAGAGCGGCGACACCGGCGCCAAGACCGACGTCAAGACGAACGCCAAGACCGACGTCAAGGCGGACGCCAAGAGCGACCTCAAAGGCCACGCCAGCACGGTGAAGAAGACCGAGCAGAAGCCGCAGCAGCAGGTCGCACAGCACCCCGACAGCGCCGCCAAGACCGACATGAGCACCAAGACCGACAGCAAGTAAGCCATTCCCTCGCCGCCGCACCCTCGCCTTCCCGCGTGACGCGGGCGGGCGAGGGGCGCGGTTGGACAGTCCAAAAGCCCGCGCCTATATAGGGCGCCATGCGCGGCGCCCCTTTCATCAAGATGCACGGGCTCGGCAACGACTTCGTCGTTCTCGACGCGCGGCAAGGGCCGATCGCCCTCGGCGAGGATGCCGCAAAGCGTCTCGCCGACCGGCATTTGGGTGTCGGCTGCGACCAGGTGATCGTGATCGAGCCGGCGCGCAATGGCGCGGCAGCAGCCTTCATGCGCATTCGCAATGCCGATGGCGGCGAAGTCGACGCCTGCGGCAACGCCGCGCGCTGCGTTGCTTCGCTGTTGATGCGGGAAGGCGGCAAGCGCCGCATCGCGCTCGAAACCGGCGCGGGCCTCCTCGAGGCGGAAGCGCGCGCGGACGGACTCGTCACCGTCGACATGGGGAAGGCGCGCACAGACTGGCGCGAGATTCCGCTGGCGCGCGCAATGGACACGCTTCACGTCGAGCTTGCGCTCGGGCCGCTCCGCGATCCGGTTTGCACCAGCATGGGCAACCCGCACGCGACCTTCTTCGTTGCCGACGCTGCCGCGATCGATCTCGCGACGCTCGGGCCGAAGCTCGAGCACGATCCGCTGTTTCCTCAGCGCGCCAATATCGGCGTGGCGCAAGTCTTGGCCCCGGCGCGATTGCGCCTGCGCGTCTGGGAGCGCGGCGCGGGCCTCACGCCCGCCTGCGGCACCGGCGCGTGCGCGGCGCTCGTCGCGGCCGTGCGGCGCGGCCTGATCGGCCGGTGCGCCGAGATCGTCGCCGACGGCGGCACCATGTCGGCAGAGTGGCGCGAGGACGGCCATGTTCTTCTCACCGGGCCCGCGTCCGTGAGCTTCACCGGCACGCTCGACCCGTCGCTCTTGCCTGCGCGATGACGGTCGAGATCGTCACGTTCGGCTGCCGGCTCAACGCGTTCGAATCGGAAGCGATCCGCGGCATTGCCGGCGCCGCCGGGCTCGAGGACGCCGTCATCGTCAACACCTGCGCCGTCACGAGCGAGGCCGAGCGCCAGGCGCGCCAGGCAATCCGCCGCGCGCGCCGCGAGCATCCCAAGGCGCGGCTCATCGTCACCGGCTGCGCGGCGCAGATCGCGCCCGAGCGCTACGCCGCGATGGCAGAGGTGGACCAGGTCGTCGGCAACGGCGAGAAATTCCGGCCGGAGACTTATGCGGACAACGCGCCGCGACGCTCGGTCGGCTCGCGCGCAGCGCTTCGCACCAGCCTCGCACCCGCGGTCGAAGGCTTCGACGGCAAGGCGCGCGCCTACCTCGCCGTGCAGCACGGGTGCGACCATGCCTGCACCTTCTGCATCATTCCGGTGGGACGCGGGCCCAGCCGCTCGGTGCCGATGGGCGAGGTCGTGCGCCAGGCCCAGGCACTCGTCGCCGCCGGCTATCGCGAGCTGGTCTTGACCGGCGTCGATATTACGTCGTTCGGGCGCGACCTGCCGGGGAGCCCGAGCCTCGGCCAGCTTTGCCGACGGCTGCTCGCGCTGGTGCCGGAGCTTGCGCGGCTCAGGCTTTCCTCGCTCGATCCGGCGGCGATCGATGGCGAGCTCATGCGTTTGCTGGCGGAGGAGGAGCGCCTCATGCCGCATCTCCATCTCTCGCTGCAGGCTGGATCGGACATGGTGCTGAAGCGCATGCGGCGGCGCCATCTGCGCGCTGATGCGTTGGCGCTCTGCCGGCGCGCGCGTGAGTTGCGCCCGGGGGTCGCGCTCGGCGCCGACCTCATCGCCGGTTTCCCGACCGAGGACGAGGCAATGCTCGCGGAGACGTTGGCGTTCATCGACGAGGCCCCGCTCGACTATCTCCACGTCTTCCCGTACAGCACGCGGCCCGGCACGCCGGCGGCGCGCATGCCGCAAGTGCCGGGCGATGTGGTGCGCGACCGTGCCGCGAGGCTGCGCGCGGCGGGCGAGGCCGCGAGCGCGCGTGGGCTCGCCGCGCGCGTCGGCACAACGGCGCATGTGCTCGTCGAGCGGCCGGGCTTCGGCCGCAGCGAGCACTACGCGCCCGTGGCGCTTCCCGAAAATTTCGCAGCCGGCACAATCGCGGAAGTGCGCCTCGTCGCGAGCGAGCGCGACCGGCTGATCGGCGCGTTGGCATGAAGGGCGGCGGCTGGCTCGCGCGCCTTCGCGGCGGGCTCGCACGCTCCTCGCAACGATTGAGCGAGGGGATCGCGCAGATCGTCGGCCGGCGCCGGCTCGACCAGGCGACGCTCGACGAGCTCGAGGAGCTTCTGATCGGCGCCGACCTCGGCACAACGCTGGCGGAGGAATTCGTCGGGCGACTGAAGCGCACGCGCTTCAACCAAGAGGTGACGAGCGAGGAAATCCGCGCGGCGCTCGCCGAGGAAGTGCAGAAATCGCTCTCGCTCGTCGACCGGCCTTTGAAGCTCGAAGCGAAGGAGAAGCCGTTCGTCATCCTCGTCGTCGGCGTCAATGGCAGCGGCAAGACGACGACGATCGGCAAGCTCGCCGAGGGCTTCCGCGAAGACGGCAAGCGCGTCGTGATCGCCGCCTGCGACACGTTCCGCGCCGCCGCTGTCGAGCAGCTCAAGATCTGGGGCGAGCGCGTCGGCGCCGAGGTCGTGGCGCGCGAGACGGGTGCGGACGCGGCGGGCCTCGCCTTCGATGCGCTTGCGGCGGCGCGGCGGACCGGCGCCGACATCCTTCTCATCGACACGGCCGGCCGGCTCCACAACAAGGAGAACCTGATGGCCGAGCTGCAGAAGATCGCGCGTGTCCTCAAAAAGGCCGACGCGACTGTGCCGCACGCCGTGCTGCTCGTGCTCGACGCCACCGTGGGGCAGAACGCGCACGCCCAGGCCGAGACTTTTCGCGACATGATCGGCGTCACCGGCATCGTGATGACCAAGCTCGACGGCACGGCCAAGGGCGGCGTGCTCGTGCCGCTCGCCGAGAAATACGGGATTCCCGTGCATTACATCGGCGTCGGCGAGAAGGCCGAGGATCTGCGCCCGTTCAAGGCCGAGGAGTTCGCCCGGAGCCTCGTCGGGCTCGAGACTTAGACCGCTACCTGCTCGCCTGGTCGAGGATGCGCGCGGGGTGGAGTGCCTCGCGGCCCAGCGTATCGGCGATCTGGTGGCGGCAGCTCGTGCCCGGCGCGACGAGAAGATCGCCCGCGCCCGCCGCGCGCAGGCGCGGCAGCACGCCAAGCTCGCCGATGGCACGCGAGAGCTCGTAATGCTCGGCCTCATAGCCGAACGCGCCCGCCATGCCGCAGCAGGTCGAATCGAACGTCTCCACGGCAAGGCCCGGCACGAGCGCGAGCGCCTTGGCGCTCGCGGCGCCCACCGCGAACGCCTTCTGGTGGCAGTGCGTGTGCAGCACCGCCTTCGCGGCGCCGATCGGCTTGAACGGCGGGTTGAAGCGCCCGGCCGCCTGTTCCTCGACGACGAATTCGTCGAAGAGCTTCGCCGCGGCCGCGAGCTTGCGCGCCTCCTCGCCCGGTGCGAGCGCCAGAAACTCGTCGCGCAGCGTGAGAAGGCACGAGGGCTCGAGCCCGACGATCGCCGCGCCCGCGGCGACGTGCGGGCCGAGCGCCGCGATGGTGCGCCGCGCCTCGGCCCTCGCTTCCTCGACGAGGCCAACGGAGAGGAATGTCCGGCCGCAGCAGAGCGGGCGCCCTTCGGGTGCGATCACGTCGTAGCCCGCGCGGCTCAGCACGCGAGCGGCCGCCTCGGCGTTCCCGGGCTCGAACCAGCGATTGAACGTATCGACGAAGAGCACGACCGGCCGGCCGCCGCGCTCTTTCGCCGGCGCGCGGAAAGGCTTGCGCCAGCGCGGCAGCTTGCGTTGCCCGGACAATCCGGTCGCGCGCTCGGCCCACGCGGCAAGGCCAGGCAGGTCGTTGCGTAGATTAAGGAGCGCGCGCGCCGCTGACGCCCATTTGGCGTAGCGCGGCAGATACGCAATGAGCCGGTCACGCAGCGTGAGAGGATGCGTCTTCCGATACTGCGCCAGGAACTCGATCTTCATGCGCGCCATGTCGACGCCCACGGGGCACTCGCGCTTGCAGCCCTTGCACGAGACGCAAAGCTCCATGGTGCGGCGCATGTCGTCGGATTGGAGCGCATCGCGGCCCAACTGCCCCGAGAGCGCGAGGCGGAGCGAATTGGCGCGGCCTCGCGTCACATCCTTCTCGTCGAAGGTCGCGCGATAGGAAGGGCACATCACGCCCGGATCGGTCTTGCGGCAGGCGCCGTTGTTGTTGCACATCTCGACGGCCGCCGCGAAGCCGCCCCACTCCGACCAATCGAGCGCCCAGGCCCGCTCCTCGGTCGCGTAATCGGGCGGATAGCGGAAGAGCGAGCGGTCATCCATGCGCCAGGGCCGCACGATCTTGCCGGGATTGAAAAGGCCGGCAGGATCGAACTCGTCCTTCACCGCCTCGAAGGCACGGACGAGGCGCGAGCCGAACATCGCATCGTGGAATTCCGAGCGCACGATGCCGTCGCCGTGCTCGCCCGAATGCGAGCCCTTGTACTCGCGCACGATGGCGAACGCCTCCTCGGCGATCGCGCGCATCTTCTTGACCTCGAGCTCCTGCTTCAAATTAAGGACCGGGCGCACATGGAGCGTGCCGACCGAGGCATGCGCGTACCAGGTGCCGTAAGTGCCGTGTTTCTTGAAGATCTCGTCGAGCCGCGCGGTGTAGTCGGCAAGATCGTCCAACGGCACGGCGCAATCCTCGATGAAGGAGATGGGTTTGCCGTCGCCCTTCATCGACATCATGATGTTGAGCCCGTGCGCACGCACTTCCCAGACCTGGCTCTGGAACTGGTCGTCAGTCGCCTCGATGACCGCACCGGGGAAGCCCAAATCGCCCATCAGCTCGACAAGACGATGGAGCCGGCGCTGGTTCTCGGGCGCATCCTCGCCCGCGAACTCGACCAGGAGCAGTGCCGCGGGCTCGCCGCGCACGAAGCGCTCGACGATCGGGCGGAACATGGCGATCTCGCGCGCGAGCTCGATCATGGTGCGGTCGACAAGCTCGACCGCCGTGGGTCCAAGCGCGACGATCGCCTTCGTCGCCGCCATGGCGCGGTAGAAATCGGGGAAGTGACAGATGCCGAGGACGCGGTCGGGGGGGAGCGGCTGCAGATCGAGCTCGATCTCGGTGAAGAATCCCAACGTGCCTTCGGAACCGACGAGCAGATGCGCCATGTTGTGGCCGGCATCGTCGATCATGTCGATGTTGTAGCCGCCGACCCGGCGCAAGAGCTTCGGAAAGCGCGCTTCGATCTCCGCGGCTTCGCGCCGGTGCAGCGCGCGCATCGCGCGCACGAGCTCGCGGTAGCGCTCGGGCGCCAGATCCTCGCCGAAATTGCCCGCGACCTCGGCGAAGCGCGCCTTCGTACCGTCGGCGAGGATCGCGTCGACGGCGCGCACGTTGTGCACCATGTTGCCGTAGCGGAGCGAGCGGGCACCGCAGGAATTGTTGGCGGTCATGCCGCCGATCGTGGCGCGGCTTCCGGTCGAGATGTCGACCGGAAAGAAGAGGCCCTTGGGCTTCAGCCACTTGTTGAGCCGCTCGACGACGACGCCCGGCTCGACGCGGACGCGGCGCGCGGCCTCGTCGAGCGCCACGACGCTTTTCATCTGCTTGCTGCAATCGATGACGAGGGCGCGGCCCACGGTCTGGCCGCATTGTGCCGTGCCGCCGCCGCGCGCGATGACGGAAACGCCTTCCTCGCGCGCCACCTGCAGCGCCGCCTCGATGTCGCCCGCATCCTTGGGCACGACGACGCCTAGCGGCTCGATCTCGTAAATCGACGCGTCGGTGCTGTAGCGCCCGCGTGAGAAAGCGTCGAACAGCACTTCGCCCTTCTGCGCCCGCCGCAGGCGCTCGGCGAGACGCGGATCGTCCGGAGCACTCGCCATCGTTCGCGTCCCCCTAGAACGCGCGGACGATGAGCGTCAGCGCCGCCAAGCCGATCACCGCGATCGTCAGGGCGACGCCGGCGCCGCGCAGCACATAGATGTCGGGCTCCCGCGACACGCCCACCGCATGCGCGAGGCGCCCGATGAGGAGCGCGAGGCCGAGCAGATGGAGATACCATGCGGCGCTGCCGCGGAGCTCGAGAAAAGCGAGGAGAAGGAGCGCCAGCGGCACGTACTCGGCGAAATTGCCGTGGACGCGTATGCGGCGCTCCAGGGCGATGCTGCCGCCGGCGCCAATCGCGACGCCGACGCGGCCACGCTCCGCCATGACGCGCACCGAGAGAGCAAGAAACAAAAGCGCCAAGAGCGCGGCATAAAGCGGCACGATGTGCAGGCCCATGACCATCCCCGTTGCAGCGCCGCCCTTTTAGCACGGCGCCTTGCGGGAGGCGGCAAACCGTCACGTCCCGCGGCCCATTGAGCGATCCACCGCAGGGCTTGCGGCGAGGCCCGTTTTTTGGGCACATTGGGCCTGTCCCGACCGAGGAGATTGGTTTCATGCCCGCCAAGAGCGGCCGTCATTTCTTACAGGTGCCCGGCCCCACGAACGTGCCGGACCGTGTTCAGCGCGCGATCGACATGCCGCTGATCGACCATCGCGGCCCCGATTTCGCGGCGCTTGCGAAAGCGGCGATCGCCGGCCTCAAACGAGTGATGCGCTGCTCGGGTCCCGTGGTGGTCTATCCCTCGTCGGGGACGGGCGCGTGGGAGGCGGCGCTCCTCAACACCCTGTCGCCCGGCGACAAGGTGCTGGCGTTCGAGACCGGCCATTTCGCCAATCTGTGGCAGGTCATGGCGAAGAAGCACGGGCTCGTGGTCGAGTTCGTGTCCGGCGACTGGCGTCGTGGCGTCGATCCGGCCGACCTCGAGGCGCGCCTCACCGCCGACCGCGGGCACAGCATCAAGGCCGTGATGGTGGTGCACAATGAGACTTCGACCGGCGTCACGAGCCGCATCCCGCTGCTGCGCCGCGCCATCGACAACGCGCGCCATCCGGCGCTCTTCATGGTCGACGCGATCTCATCGGCGGCGGCGATGGATTTCCGCCACGATGAATGGGGCGTCGACGTCACCGTGATCGGCTCGCAGAAGGGCCTGATGTTGCCGCCGGGCCTCGGCTTCAACGCGCTTTCGCAGAAGGCCGTCGCCGCCAACAAGACGGCGAAGCTGCCGCGCGGCTATTTCGAGTGGCAGCAGATGATCGACGCGAACGACAGCGGCTTCTTCCCCTACACGCCCGCCGAGAGCCTCATCTTCGGCCTCAGGGAAGCGATCGCCATGCTCGAGGAGGAAGGGCTCGAGAACGTGTTCGCGCGGCACGACCGGCTGGCCGAGGCGACGAGGCGCGCCGTGCGCGCCTGGGGCTTCGACTATCTCTCGGTCAACGCGAACGAGAATTCGAGCGCGCTCACCGCCGTGATGATGCCCGAGGGCCACGACGCCGACGCGCTGCGCGCCGTTATCCTCGAGCGCTACGACGTATCGCTCGGCTCCGGCCTCGGCAAGGTCGCCGGCAAGGTGTTCCGCATCGGCCATCTCGGCTGGATCAACGACCTCATGCTGGTGGCGGCACTGGCGGGCGTCGAGATGGGCTTGGGCGCGGCCGGCGTGCCCCACCGCAAGGGCGGCGTCGCGGCGGCGATGGACTATCTCGGCGGCAATGCCCAGGCCGCCCGCGAACCGGTGCGCGCTTCCGCCGGGCGATGAACGCCGAAGGCGCGGCGCGCCTTCTCGTCGCGGCGCGGCAAAGCGGCCGGACCATTGCCGACCTCGACGGCGAATTCCGCCCCGCGACCGAGGCCGACGCCTACGCGGTCCAGGAAGCAACGCTGCGGCTTCTCGGCGCGCGCGAGGCGGGCTGGAAGGTCGGCGCCGCCAACGCTGCCGCTCCGCCGGTCGCGGCCCCGCTCGTCTCCACGCTCGTGCAAAAAAGCCCGGCGCACTTTGCGGCGCGCGAAGACGCCTTCCGTGCCGTCGAAGCGGAATTGTGCCTCGTCCTCGGCCGCGACCTGCCGCAGCGGGCGAGCCCTTATGGCGAGGACGAGGCATGGGCGGCCGTCGCCTCGGTCCATGCCGCCATCGAGCTCCTGGACACGCGCTTTGCCGACCGGACGGCGATGGCTCCGCCCGTGCTCCTCGCCGACATGCAAAACAATGGCGGCTTCTGCTACGGGCCGCCCAACCCGGTCGCCGGCGTCGATTTCCTGGCCGCCCGGGCGAGCCTCCTGATCGACGGGAAAGAGGTGAAATCGGCGGTTGGCGGCAACCCCGCGGGCCATCCGAAGCGGCTCCTCGCCTGGCTTGCGGATCACGCCGCGAGTCGCGGCCGGCCCTTGAGGGCCGGGATGGTGGTCACGACCGGAAGCCATACCGGCATCACGGTGGCGCCCTTGGGGTCGCGGGTCACGGCGCGCTTTGCCGGGCTCGGCGAGTCCGTGCTCGACCTCGCGCCGGCGTGACCTATATTCGGTAACGCTAACCATTCGTTAACAGAGCTTAGACGACATTAACTCTTTAGTTGCGGGGGCACGTATCCCGGCATGGAGCAGCGCCAGACCATCGCCATCGTCGACGAGCGCTTGACGAATCGGAAGATTCTCGAGCGGCTTGCGCGGTCGTTCGGCGAGGGCGTGGCGGTTGCGACCTACGAGCGCCCGACGATGCTCCTCGCCGCGGCCGCAAAGAAGGCGCCCGACCTCGTCGTCACCGACGTGAAGATGCCGGAGCTCGACGGCATCGAGTTCATCCGCCGCTTCCGCGCCCTGCCCGGCTGCGCCGAGGTGCCGATCATCACCGTCACCACGTCCGAGGACCGCGAGCTGCGCCTGAAGGCGCTCGAGGCCGGCGCCACCGACTTCCTCCTGAGCCCGGTCGATCATTCGGAGTTCCGCGTCCGCTCGCGCAATCTCCTGATACTCCGGCGCCAGCAGCTTCTGCTCGCCGCGCGCGCCTCCTCGCTTGAGGAGCAGATGATCGCCGAGGAGCGCCGCCACCGCGACGCCTTGCGCGCGAGCCACGAGCTTTTGATGCGCGTCATCGACGCCGTGCCGGTGATGGTGAGCGCCACCGACCGCGACGGCCGCTTCGTCTTCGTCAACGAGTTCTTCGCGCGCCGGGTCGGCAAGCCGGCCGCCGCGATCATCGGGCGCACGCCGATCGAGCTGCGCGACGATCTCGCAGCGCGCGCGGCCATGGAACGCGACCGGCGCCTCGTCGCCCGCACCGACCAGCCGAGCTCGTTTGAGGAGAATATCGGCGGCCCCGGCAACGAGCGCCGCGTGCTGCTGACGACGAAGGCCCTGCTGCACGACCACACGGCGCCGCTCGTCGTCACCGCCTCGCTCGACATCACCGACCGCAAGGAAGCCGAGCTCGCGCTCGTTGCCGCCAAGGAAGAGGCCGAGCTCGCGAGCCGCAGCAAGACCGAGTTCCTGGCCAACATGAGCCACGAGCTGCGCACGCCCTTGAACGCCATCATCGGCTTCTCGCAGATCATGGCCGACGAGATGATGGGGCCGATCGGCACGCCGCGTTATGCCGGCTACGCCCGCGACATCTGCACCAGCGCGCAGCATCTGCTCGGCATCATCTCCGACATCCTCGACGTCTCGAAGCTCGAGGCCGGCAAGGTCGACCTCGACGACGAGGAGACCGAGCTTGCCGCAGTCGTGTCGGACGTGCTGCACCTCGTGCGCGAGCGCGCCCGCGCGCTCGAGATCGAGATCGAGACCGACGTGTCGCGCGATTTGCCGCTTGTTCGCGTCGACGTGCTGAAGATGAAGCAGATCCTGCTCAACCTCGTCACCAACGCGATCAAGTTCAGCCACGCCGGCGGCAGCGTGCTGGTGCGCGCCGAGCTTGGCGAGGACGGGCTCGAGATCGCTGTCATCGATCGCGGCATCGGCATGGACGAGGCCGAGATTGCCACCGCCGTGAGCCGGTTCGGCCAGGTGGCAAGTGCGTGGAGCCGCAAGCACCCTGGCACGGGCCTGGGCCTGCCGCTCGCGATCGGGCTCGTCGAGCTACATGGCGGCGCGCTCGTGCTCGAGAGCCGCAAGGGCGTCGGCACGACCGTGACCATTCGCCTTCCCGGCGCTCGGCTGGCGCACCCGCGACAGGCCGCATCGGCCTGAACTTCGTCAATATCTCGTAGGCTGCGTCAGATCAGCCTACCAATCCATAGATTAATCTGTCAGAATCACGGCGCGTAACCGGGCGCGCGGCAACCTTTGGATGGGGCCAGCCAGAGACGCCGTCCGGGACGCGGGGAAAAGGCCGAAAGTACGCCTGATGAGGCTACGGCACGAGACGGCGCGCCAGTGGGCCGCGCCGCCGCCGGGGCAGAGAGTCTGGATGGTCGCGGCGGGGCTTGCGGCCTACGCGATGCTGGCGCCGCTCGCGGTCGCGGCGCTCGTCGGGCCTCTGCCGCTGCGCTTCTTCGGCACATTGGCGCTGGCGACGAGCCTCTTGGGGCCGAGCCTCGCCGTGATCCTCGTGTGCTGGCGCGGGCTCGGCGCGATAGTGCACGAGTTCGGCACCGACCCGGCGGAGCCGCAGCAGGCGATCCTGCGCATCTTCGCGACCGCGGCGGCGCTCGCCTATGTCAGCGCGCTGGCGCTCTTGGGGATCGCGCCGAGCCGCATCCAGCCGCTCGTGGCCATCGACGTGGCTGCGGGCCTCGTCGCGTGGCTCTTGCTGCTGCACGTGGCGCTCATGCCCGGCGCGCGCCGGCGGCGCGCGCTCGCGCTCGTGGCCGATGGGCTGCTCCTGTCACTCCTCCTTCATTGGGGCGGCGCCACGATGGTGCCGCTTGCCGCGCTCTATCTCGCGCTTGCCTTCGACTATGGGCTGCGGTTCGGGCGCGCGATGCTGGTCAGCGCCGCGATCATCAGCACCGCGGGCTTTGCCGCAGTTGCCGTGACGACGCCGGTCTGGCGCGCGATGCCGCTCGCGGGAGCGGCGCTGGTCTGGGCACTGGCCGTGCTGCCGCTCTATGGCGCGGCGCTCATCGACCGGCTTGCCGTCGCGCGCCATGCACTCGCCACGGCCGAGGCCGGCGAGCGGCGCCTTCTCGCCGTCCTCGCGCACGAGTTGCGCGCGCCGCTCAATACGCTGAACGGGCTCGCGGCGCTTCTGGGCCGCACGCGGCTCGAGCCGGCGCAGCACGACATGGCCGTGGGGATCGAGGTCGCGGCACGCTGCCTCGTCGCGGTGACGCGCGAGTTCCTCGAACCCTCGCGCGGGCGGGGCGAGGAAAATTTCGTGCTGCGCGAGCCCTTGGCCGACGCGGCCCAGCTCGTGCGGCCGCTCGCGGAGGCACGCGGCTTCACGCTCGCGCTCGTGCTCGATCCGCGCCTGCCGCACATCTGCCGCGGCCGCAAGCCCGAGCTGCGCCAGCTCCTCGTCAACCTCCTCGGCCAGGAGATCGACCGAGCGGCGCGACGCGACATCGTGTTGGCGGCGAGCCTCGTCGAGCGTGCGGCCGGATCGGTTCGCGTGCGCCTTGTCGTTCGCGCCGAAGGACCGGCGGCCGGGCCACCGCCCGAGCGCCTCGCCGGACTCTTCGCCACGGCCGACGCGGCCGGCGACGAAAGCCGCATCGCCGCCACGATCGCCGCGGCGCTGGCCGAAGAGCTGGGGGGTACGCTCGCGGCGCAGCCCGACGACACCCTGACCGTCGAGCTCGCGCTTTCGTGCGACGAGGACGGTGTCGCCCGCCCGCCGGAGTTGCGTGGCCGGACGGTCGCCATCGTCACGCGGGACCGCGCGCTCGCCGAGCGGCTTCAGGCCTCGCTCGCGCTGTGGCACGGCGAGACGCAATGGTATGTCGAGGACAGCGATGCGCTCGCCGTGCTCGGCGGCGGGCACCTCGTCGTGATCGACGGTCGGCGCGACCCGCTCGCCGGCTTGAGCCTCGCGCACCGCTTCGCCACCGCGCCGCAGCGCCCGCCCATCCTCTTCATTGCGCCGCGCCAGGCGAGCGAGGCCGTGGCCGGCCTCGCCGCGACCCAGCTCGCCGCCGTGATCGAGGAGCCGGTGAGCGACCAGGACCTGGCGAGCGGCCTCATGAGCCTTCTCGCCTCGGCCGAGACAGAGGCCGCCGCCGTGCGCACGGCGAGCCTGCGCCTTCTCGTCGCCGATGACAGCGCCAGCAATCGCGACACCCTCAAGGGCCTGCTCGAACGCGCCGGACACCGGGTCGAGGCGGCGGCGGATGGCGGCGCCGCGCTCGCGATGCTCGACCGCGGCGGGTTCGATGCGGCGCTGCTCGATCTCGAAATGCCGGGCGTCTCGGGCGACGCCGTGGCGAAGCTCCATCGCCTGCGCCATCCCGGCGACGAGGTGCCGCTCGTGGCGCTCGTGTCCGACGCCGGCGCCGAGACGGCGGCGCGCTGCCGCGAGGCCGGGTTCGACGCCATCATCGCCAAGCCCGCCGACGCGTCGCAACTGCTCGCCGTCATCGCCGAGTTGCGCGCCACACGGGCGCGGCGCCCGGAGGCCGAGGGAACGGCCGGTCCCGAGGTCACGCCGATCGCGTCCCATCCGCGTTTTCTCGGCGACGGCGACATCGTGCGCGAGGCGACGATCGAATCGCTGCGCGGGCTCGGCGGCAACGATTTCCTCGCCGAGGTCGTGGAGACGTTCCACAGCGACGCGGCACGGCTCATCCCACGCCTGCGCGAGGCGGCGAGCCGCGGCGAGCTGCAGCCGTTCGCGGACCTCGCCCACGCGCTCAGGAGCGGCGCCGCCAACATCGGCGGCGTGCGGCTCGTGCAGACGCTCACCGCGCTCGAGGATGTGAGCGCGGCGGAATTGCGCCAAGCGGGCGCCGCCTATGTCGAGAAGATCGAGAGCGAGCTGAAGCGCCTCGAAGCCGCGCTCGAGCCTTTCGCCCGGAAGGAACGGCGCGGCTAGGCAGTGCGTGCGCCGCCTCGTCTGGAAGCGGGCGGGATGATTGTGTAAGGTCGCGCCATTCCGGAGGAGCGATTATGGACGCGATCGAAGCCCTCACCTCGCGGCGCAGCCCGGCGAAGCTGGTCGAGCCCGCGCCCGACGACGCGCAGCTCGAAGCCATGCTCGGCGCGGCGATCCGCGCGCCCGATCACGGCCGCCTCAGGCCGTGGCGCTTCATCTTCGTGCGCGGCGAGGCGCGCGAGCGATTGGGCCAGGTCCTGGCCGACGCGCTCCAGGCGCGCCATCCCAACGTGCCCGAAGACGTGCTGCAGCGCGAGCGCGCGAAGCCGCTGCGCGCGCCGCTCGTCATCGTTGCCGCCGCCGCGCTCCAGGAAGGCCACAAGATCCCGGTGATCGAGCAGATGCTGGCGGCGGGAGCCGCGGCGCAGAACATTCTTCTGGCGGCGCACGCGATGGGGTTCGGCGCGTGGTGGCGCACCGGCGATCCCGCCTATGACGACGGCGTGAAGAAGGCCTTGGGCCTCAAGGCGGGCGATGCGATCGTCGGCTTCGTCTATCTCGGTACGCCGCAGGGCCGCGCCATCATCCCGCCCGACGAGCCCGGCATTAAGGAATTCGTGCGCGAGTGGTCCCAGCCCGCGGCGTAATGCTCGAGGGCTTCACCCGCACCACGATCGCGACCACGGGCGCACGCATCGTCACCGTCCATGGCGGCAGCGGCCCGCCGCTTCTTCTCATGCACGGCAACCCGTTCAGCCATCTCTCGTGGCGCAAGGTCGTGCCGCATCTGATGCGCGACTTCACCATCGTCGCGACCGACCTGCGCGGCTATGGCGACAGCGAAAAACCTCCGGGCGGCGCGCGCCACGAGAATTATTCCTTCCGCGCCATGTCCCAAGACCAGGTCGAGGTGATGGCGGCCTTGGGCCATCACCGCTTCATGGCGGCGGGCCACGACCGCGGCGCCCGCGTTCTCCACCGCATGTGCCTCGATCATCCCGATCGCGTGACGCGCGCGGCCTTCCTCGACATTTTGCCGCAGCACCATCTTCTCAATCACGTGAACCGCGATTTCGGCGTGTTCTCGTGGCATTGGTTCTTCATGGTGCAACCCTACGATTTCCCCGAGCGACTGATGCTCGCGGACCCCGAATACTTCATCTGCAAGAAGCTCGCGAAGACCGAGCAGGGCCTGAGCTTCTTCGATGCGGATGCGCTCAAGGAGTGGATCCGCCAGATCAGCGAGCCCGCGACCGTCCACGCCATGTGCGAGGATTACCGCGCCACCTTCGGCATCGATCTCGATATGGACACCGGGGATTACGACACCGGGCGCCGGGTCGAATGTCCGACGCTGGTGCTGTGGGGCCGCACCGGCGGTGTCGGCCGCCATCACAGGCCGGAGGAGGTGTGGCCGCTCTATGCGCGCAACATCGTGCGCATGCACGCGGTCGCCTCGGGTCATTATCTGAGCGAGGAGGCGCCCGCCGAGACGGCGGCGGAATTGCGCGCTTTCTTCGCACCCGCGGGCTGACCCCCCGAGGTTGCGCCGGCAACGACGCTGTGATAGAAACCGCGCGCTTTCCGGGGCTCGGCCACGCCGCGTAAGCCTGCGGGGAAATCAAGCCCGATCAAACAATCGGCAGCGGCTTGCGGCAGATCGAAGAACGCGCGCGGGGATAGGCGAAACGTGGCATCCGAGGCGACAGGCGAAGGTGGGCTTGCCGAACGCTACGCGACCGCGCTCTTCGCGCTCGCGGACGAGCGCCGCGCGCTCGACGAAGTGGCGGGGGATCTCCGTAGCCTCAAGGCGCTCATCGACGAGAGCGCCGACCTGCGCCGCCTCATCCGCAGCCCCGTCATCGCCCGCAACGAGCAGGGCAATGCGATCGCGGCCTTGGCCGAGCGCGCCGGGCTCCAGACGATCACGCGGAATTTCCTCGGGCTTCTGGCGCGCAACCGCCGCCTCTTCGCGCTGCCCGAGATGATCCGGCATTTCCTTGCCGAGCTGGCGCGGCGCCGCGGCGAGGTCACGGCCGAAGTCGCCGTGGCGCAGGAACTTTCCGCATCTCAGCGCGAGCGCATCACCGCCGAGCTCGCGCGCGCCGCGGGCCAGAAGGTGGCGCTCGACGTCCGCATCGATCCGAGCCTCCTCGCCGGCCTCACCGTGCGTTTGGGCTCTCGCCTCGTCGATGCCTCGCTCAAATCGAAGCTCCATCGCCTCGAGATGGCCATGAAGGGGGTCCGTTAGACATGGAGATTAGAGCGGCGGAAATCTCCGCCATTCTGAAGCAGCAGATCGCCGATTTCGGCACCGAGGCCGATGTCGCCGAGGTGGGCCAGGTGCTGTCGGTCGGCGACGGCATCGCCCGCATCTATGGCCTCGACAAGGTGCAGGCCGGCGAGCTTGTGGAGTTCCCCTCGGGCGTCAAAGGCATGGCGCTCAATCTCGAGAGCGACAATGTCGGCGTCGTGATCTTCGGCGACGACAGCGGCATCCGCGAAGGCGACACGGTGAAGCGTACCGGCGCCATCGTCGACGTGCCCGTCGGGCGCGGGCTCTTGGGCCGCGTCGTCGATGCGCTCGGCAATCCGATCGACGGCAAGGGCGAGCTCACCGACGTGACGCGCACGCGCGTCGAGGTGAAGGCGCCAGGCATCGTGCCGCGCCGCTCGGTGCACGAGCCTGTGCAGACCGGATTGAAGGCGATCGACGCGCTCGTGCCGATCGGCCGCGGCCAGCGCGAGCTCATCATCGGCGACCGCCAGACCGGCAAGACCGCGGTCGCGATCGACGCCTTCCTCAACCAGAAGCCGGTGAACCAGTCGGGCGACGAGGCGCGCAAGCTCTATTGCATCTATGTCGCGGTCGGACAGAAGCGCTCGACCGTGGCGCAGATCGTGAAGACGCTGCAGGACTACGGCGCGCTCGACTATTCGATCGTGGTGGCGGCCACCGCATCGGAGCCGGCGCCGCTGCAATTCCTCGCGCCCTATGCCGGCTGCGCCATGGGCGAGTTCTTCCGCGACAACGGCATGCATGCCGTCATCGTCTACGACGATCTGTCGAAGCAGGCCGTCGCTTATCGCCAGATGTCGCTCCTGCTGCGCCGGCCGCCGGGCCGCGAGGCTTATCCGGGCGACGTCTTCTATCTGCACTCGCGGCTCCTCGAGCGTGCGGCCAAGATGAACGCCGATCACGGCTCGGGCTCGTTGACGGCGCTGCCGGTCATCGAGACGCAGGCCGGCGACGTCTCGGCCTATATCCCGACCAACGTCATCTCGATCACGGACGGGCAGATCTTCCTCGAGACCGAGCTCTTCTATCGCGGCATCCGGCCCGCCATCAACGTGGGCCTCAGCGTGAGCCGCGTCGGCTCGGCGGCGCAGATCAAGGCGATGAAGCAGGTCGCCGGCCGCATCAAGCTTGAGCTTGCGCAGTACCGCGAGATGGCGGCCTTCGCGCAGTTCGCGTCCGACCTCGACCAGGCGACGCGCCGGCTTCTCGACCGCGGCGCGCGCTTGACCGAGCTCCTGAAGCAGGCGCAATTCGCGCCGATGGCGGTCGAAGAGCAGGTCATATCGATCTTCGCCGGCACGCGCGGATATCTCGACAAGCTCGATGTCGGGCAGGTGACGCGCTACGAGGCGGCGCTGCTGTCGGAAGTGAAGGCGCGCGCGCCGGAAATCCTGGCCGCGATCCGCGACAAGCGCGAGCTGACGTCCGACACGGAAAAGGCGCTCGCTGGCTTCCTCGATCGCTTCGCCCAGACCTTCGCCTGAGACATGCCCAGCCTCAAGGATCTGCGGAACCGCATTCGCAGCGTCCGCTCGACGCAGAAGATCACGTCGGCGATGAAGATGGTGGCGGCCTCGCGCCTCCGTCGCGCACAGGAGCAGGCCGAAGCGGCACGGCCCTATGCGGCGCGGATGGAGCGCATGCTGGGCTCGCTCGCCGCGAATTTGCGCGGCATGGCGAACGCGCCGAAGCTTCTCGCCGGCACCGGGCAGGACAAGACGCACCTCATCGTCGTCGCCGGCTCCGACCGCGGGCTCGCCGGCGGCTTCAACGCCTCGATCCTGCGCGAGACGCGGCGCACGATCCGCGCGCTCACGGCCGAGGGCAAAGAGGTGAAGCTCCTCACCGTCGGGCGGAAGCCGCGCGATGCGCTGCGCCGCGACTACGGCCGTCTTCTCGTCGAGAGCCTGACCGAGATCGGCCGCCCGCGCCTCACCTTCGAAACGGCGCAGGATCTGGGCACGCGTTTGACGCAGCGTTTCGCCGCGGGCGAGTTCGATGTCGCGACGATCGTCTATAATCGCTTCCGTTCGGCCATCACGCAGATCGTGACGAAGCAGCAGCTCATCCCGTTCGCCCCGCCCGCCGAGGCCGCTTCGGAGACGGGCGGCGGCATCTACGAATTCGAGCCGGACGAGAGCGAGATCCTCGACGCGCTCTTGCCGCGCGCGCTCGCCGTGCAGCTTTATGCAGCGCTCCTCGAGAACGCGGCGTCGGAGCAGGGCGCGCGCATGACGGCGATGGACAACGCCACGCGCAACGCCGGCGAGATGATCGACAAGCTCAACATGACCTACAACCGCACGCGCCAAGCCTCGATCACCAAGGAGCTGATCGAGATCATCTCTGGCGCGGAAGCGCTCTGAGGAAGACTCCATGGCCAGAAACAACACCGGCACCATCACGCAGGTCATCGGCGCCGTCGTCGACGTGAAGTTCGAGGGCGAGCTGCCGGCGATCCTCAACGCTCTCCATGTCGAGAACCAGGGCAAGCGCCTCGTCCTCGAAGTGGCGCAGCATCTGGGCGAAAGCACCGTGCGCACCATCGCCATGGACACGACCGACGGGCTCGTGCGCGGCGCCGAGGTGACCGACACCGGCGATCCGATCCGCATGCCCGTGGGCCCCGAGACTTTGGGCCGCATCCTCAACGTCGTCGGCGAACCCGTGGACGAGCGCGGGCCGGTCAAGTCGAAGTCGTCGGCGCCGATCCACCGGCCCGCGCCGGAATTCATCGACCAATCGACCGAGGCCGAAATCCTCGTCACCGGCATCAAGGTTGTCGATCTGCTCGAGCCCTATGCACGCGGCGGCAAGGTCGGGCTCTTCGGCGGCGCCGGCGTCGGCAAGACCGTCATCATCATGGAGCTCATCAACAACATCGCGAAGGCGCATGGCGGCGTCTCGGTGTTCGCCGGCGTCGGCGAGCGCACGCGCGAGGGCAACGATCTCTATCACGAGATGATCGAGTCGAAGGTCATCAACCTCGACGGCGAAGGCTCCAAGGTGGCGCTCGTCTATGGCCAGATGAACGAGCCGCCGGGCGCCCGCGCGCGCGTCGGATTGTCGGGCCTCACCGTCGCCGAATATTTCCGCGACGAGGAAGGGCAGGACGTGCTGTTCTTCGTCGACAACATCTTCCGCTTCACGCAGGCGGGCTCGGAAGTGTCGGCGCTGTTGGGCCGCATCCCGTCGGCCGTGGGCTATCAGCCGACGCTCGCGACCGACATGGGCGCACTTCAGGAGCGCATCACGACGACGCGCAAGGGCTCGATCACATCGGTGCAGGCGATCTATGTCCCGGCCGACGACCTGACCGATCCCGCGCCCGCGACCTCGTTCGCGCACCTGGACGCCACCACCGTGCTGTCGCGCCAGATCGCCGAGCTCGGGATCTATCCCGCGGTCGATCCGCTCGATTCGACCTCGCGCATGCTCGACCCGCGCGTCGTCGGCGAGGAGCATTACAAAGTGGCGCGCGACGTGCAGCGCGTGCTCCAGACCTACAAGTCCTTGCAGGACATCATCGCCATCCTCGGGATGGACGAGCTGTCGGAAGAAGACAAGCTCACCGTCTCGCGCGCGCGCAAGATCCAGCGTTTCCTGTCGCAGCCCTTCCATGTCGCGGAGGTCTTCACCGGCTCGCCCGGCGTGTTCGTGAAGCTCGAGGACACGATCAAGGGCTTCAAGGGCATCGTCGCCGGCGATTACGACGAATTGCCGGAAAGCGCCTTCTACATGGTCGGCACGATCGAGGAGGCGATCGAGAAGGCGCGCAAGATCGCCGCCGAGTCGGCCTGATGGCAGACAAGCTGCAATTCGAGCTGGTGGGGCCGGAGAAGCTTCTGTTGTCCGAGCCCGTCGGCATGGTGGTGGTGCCGGGCACTGAGGGGAATTTCGGCGTGCTGCCCGGGCACGCGCTTTTCATCTCGACGGTGCGGCCGGGCGTGATCGATGTCTATGCAGAAGGCCTGCCAAATATCACCGAGCGCATCTTCGTCTCGGGCGGCTTCGCCGAGGTGACGCCCGAGCGCTGCACCGTGCTCGCGGACGAGGCCCTTCCGCTCTCATCGCTCGACCGCGCGGCGCTCGAGGCGGAAGCGCGCGAGCTCGAAGGCCGCGCCGCGGCGCTCCGTGATCAGACGGCGCGGCTTTCGGGCGCCGAGCGCGACGCCGCGCTGAGCGAGCTTGCCGCGGCTGAGCGTCACCGCGCCGTAACGGAAGCAAAGCTCGACGCGCTCGGCACAGCGCAGCACTAAGCTTAAACGACACTTCTACCGACTGTCATTGCGAGCACGAGACGAAGCAAATCCTCCCGGGGATTGCTTCGTCGCTTTCGGCTCCGCGCAATGACGGCAGTGCGTCAATCGTGGTGGTGGTCGTCCCCGCCACCGCCGGCTTGATGCTCATCGTGGCCGCCGCCCGGATGCCCGTCGGCGGCGTGGCCCTCTTCGTGTGCCGGTGCTGGCCCCGGCCCCGGCGGCGCGTGCTGAGCCCCGGCCGGGTGCACGTTGCCGGGTGCAGCCTCGGGATGCGGGGCGCCTGGACCACCCGCATGCGCGGCCTCGGGATGGGGAGCGCCGGGACCGCCCGCCGTATGCGGTGCGGGTGCACGCGGCGCCTGCGCCGGACGTGGCGTCGCGGCGAAGGACGCCGCCGGCGCGCCGTGATTGACCGAGGCGCGGAGCTGCGGGTTGGCGCTCGCGACATGTTCGTGCTGCGTCTGCAACGAAGTCGGAGCGCGATGCGACTCGTGTGCTGCCGCCTGCTCTTGCGCGTTGGGCCGCGCCGTGAGGCCGCCGGCGCCGCCGTTGAAGCTGACGCGCGTCGTGTTGTTGACGACCGTCTTGGTGTAGACGTTGTGAATCTGGACGTTATGCACGTTGTTGACGGCGGTGTTGTAGAAGAACGCACCGTGCGCCCAGTAGCCGCCTTCGTAGCCGACGCCGAGATAGCCGAAGCCGTAATTGACGCCGCCGTAGAAGCCCACGTGCGGGCCCCAATAGCCCGCGTGCCAGCGGAACACGCCGTCGACCCAGCCCCAATAGCCCGGCGTCCATAAGAGCCCGACCGCGGGCGGCAGGACCCACGTGCCAGGCACCCAGTAATACCCGTCAGGGCCCCAAGCCCAATAACCCGGCGTCCAGATATAGCCGGGCGCGGGAATGGCCGGCTGCACATAAACGGGAAGTGGCGGCGGCGCCACTGTGATCGAAACGCCGACCACCTGCGCGAAAGACGCGCCCGGTGCGGCGGCGTCCGCAAGCGCAAGCGCGAAAAGGTACGGCAAGGTTCGGCGAAGGCGCATGGTTGATTGCCTCGTGCGGTTTTGTGCGTAACGGTCACTGGGAAGAACGGCCGCAGTCTGGCGCTTCGCCCATTCTTTACCGTGGCAAAAGAAGGACAGGGGCACGGCGATTTAGCGGGAAGCCCCGTTCACCCTTCTTTGCCGCGCGGGGAGTCTTGTGCTCGCCCTAAAGGGCGAGGAACTATTCCGCTTCTTCCTTCCGGGCTGCGGCTTCGGACGCAGGCTCGGGCGGCAGCGGATGCCAGAACGGCTTGATGCGGCGCAGACGGCGCACATTGCGGCGCAGCTTCGGCTCCTCGTCGGCGAGGCCGCGAAAATGCCAGCCAAGCACGAGCCCCGCGTCGCGCCCGACCTCGACGGCGTTGTTGCCGGTCGGCCGCGCAAGCTCGTTCATCAGCGCCTGCGCCGTGCACACGTCGTTGAGGTGGCCAAGCTCCTCCTGCAGCGGCTTGACGCGCCGCATCACCGCCTTGACCTCGCCGGCGTCATAGAGCGGCCCGAGGAACTCGATCACATAGCGCAGCTTCTTCAAAGTAATGCGCAGCTGATGGCGCTCGGCGAGCGACTGCTTCTTGAAACCGCGACAGCGCTTTCTGACCTGGCGCCAGCGCCGCTCGATAAGGCGCGGCGCCACGTCGGAGATCGGGAGAAAAAGCGGCGCCGATTCTTCCGATGCCTTTTGCTCGCGCCAGCCTCGCGTCTCGAACCAGCGCGCGAGGCGCAAGGTCGCGGCGGCATAGCGGTGCGAGCCGATCGCTTCCTTGGCTCCGTCGTAGGCGGTACGGCGACGGCGTTTTGCCGCGTCGACGAGACGCTTCAGGTCCGCGTCCTCCGGCAGCGCGTCGCGCACGGGCCGCAGCAACCCGGTCGTGAACGCATCCCAGTTGCGCGCGGCCCCGAGGCTCGAGGCAAGCCATTTCAGCTCCTCGCGCGCCTGGCGGTAATCATCTGGAGGAAGCGCCGACTTGACCGCGGCAAGCGCCGAGCGCAGGCGGCGAAGCGCCACGCGCATCTGGTGGAACGCCTCGCCCTCGCCAGCCAAGGCCGCGGGCTCGTAGCGCAAGAGCTGACCGATGCACTCGCGGCCCATCGCCTGGAGCACCGCCTCGACCGTCATGCCCGGCGCGATCGCGAACGGCTTCGCGCGCGCCGCTCCGGTGTCGGCGCCGGCGAGCCGGTAGCCGCGATCCGATTGGCTGCGCGTCTCGATCCGGAGCGGCGCCACATCGAGAAGCTTCAGCGCCATGTCGTAGAGCGCGGCCGGCTCGCCGCGCTTCAGCGCGAGCCCGACCTCGCAGAGCGGCTCGTTGGCGCCGCCGGCCTCGGCGCGGATCTCGCCCTCATCGAGCACGGCCGCGATCTCGACCGTGGGATCGCCGTCGACCGTGAACCGCGTGCGGCGCAGGTCGGTGTGGAAGAGCGGGTGCAGCTCATCCTCGGCGACGACCGCGGCAAGCCGCGGGCCGGATTCGGGCGCGGCCCGGTCCGGGCGGTCGCCGGCGATCGGATCGCGCCACTCCTCGCCGGGACCGCCATTGCCGCCGCGGTCGGCCAAGGCCTGCACGCGGCGCTGGTCCTGCGCTTCGATGGCGAGGCTCAGATGGTTCTGCCTGAGCTTCAGGTCGGCGGAGTCGAAATAGGTGCTGGTGACGTGCGACGGCGGTGAAGCGCCATTGCCGCCGCGCTCGGCCAAGGCGAGTTTCAATGCCGGAAAGTGCCGGGGGGATGTCACAAGCGTCAATTCGAGCTCAGTCACGGCGGGCCCCATGCAACAGGCCTAATTTTACAGTTTCATGACAGCGGGCGCTAGACGGGCTGTCGCAATACGCTTCTTCTATCCCCGCGCACGCTCGACTTCGTCTTTCAAATGACCCCAGATGCCGTACACGATCTCGCCGTAGCGCGGATCGTGGCGCAGCTCGAGAACGCTGCGCGGGCGCTCCAGCGGCACGTCGATAATGGTCTTGGTCCGGCCGGGGCCCGCCGTCATCACCATGATCTTGTCGCCCAAGGTCACGGCCTCGTCGACGCTGTGAGTGATGAACACCACGGTCTTCTTGTCGGCTTCCCAGATGCGCAGCAACTCCTGGTGCAGGATGGTCCGGTTTTGTTCGTCCAGAGCGGAGAACGGCTCGTCCATCAGCAGGATATCGGGGTCGTTGGCGAAGGCGCGCGCGATCGAGACACGCTGGCGCATGCCGCCCGAGAGCTGATGCGGATAGAGATGGGCAAAGCGCGTGAGCCCGGTGCGGTCAAGCCAGTGCCGGACCGCGCGCTCGGTCTCGTCCTTGCCGGCGCTACGCATGCGCAGGCCGTAGGCCGTGTTGTCCCACACCGTCATCCACGGGAAGATCGAGTCGCCCTGGAACACCATCGAGAATTGCGGCCGGCCGCGACTCGGGTCGGAGACCTCGACCGTGCCGCTTGTCACCTGCTCGAGCCCGCCGAGGATGCGCAGGAGCGTCGTCTTGCCGCAGCCCGACGGGCCGACGATAACGAAGAACGTGCCCTCGGCAATGTCGATCGACACGTCCTCGATCGCTCGCATCCCGCCGAAATGCTTGTGCAGGTTGCGGATGCCGATCTTGGCGGACGCCAGGGGCGCGCGTGGCGCGGCGGTCAAGCGTCCGTCTTCCACGGGATGAGCCAGCGTTCGAGTTCATTGAGGGCGAGCGTCATCACGAAGCCGATAATGGCGATGACGAAGAGCCCGACATACATGCGCTCGACGGAAAACGTCTCCCACGCGCTCCAGATCATGTAGCCGATGCCGCTTTTGGCGCCGACCATCTCGGCGATGGCGATGAGGATGAGGCCGAGCCCGGCTCCGAGCTTCACGCCGGTCATGATGAAGGGGAGCGCGCCCGGGAGCGCGATGGTGCGAAAGGTCGCCATGCGATTGGCGCGAAAGCTCTTGCCGACGTCGAGATAGACGCGGCTGATCTGTAAGACGCCGGCGGTCGAGTTGATGGCGATGGGATAGAACACGCCGATCGCCACCATCATCACCTTCGACATCTCGCCAAGGCCGAAGATGAGGAGGATGAGCGGCAGGATCGAGCTTTTCGGGATGGGATATGTGGCGGCGATGAGCGGGTCGACGAAGGCGCGGATGGGCCGCGAGATACCCATGACGATGCCGAGGATGAGGGCCGGAATGCCGCCCAGGAGGAAGCCGAAGAAGAGACGCTGGAGGCTGATTGAGGTGTCGGTCCACAGCTCGCCCGTTTGCGCCGTGGCGACGAGCGCGCGCAGGATTGAGGAAGGCGCCGGGAAGAAACGCGTGTCGATCGCGCCCAGCTGCGCCGCAAGCTCCCAAGCGAGCAGCAAACCCACGGGTGACGCGACGGAGATAATGCGGTCGCGGCGCTTTTGCGCGACGCGCTTTCGCTCGCCCAGATCGGTTATGGCAATGGCCGCCATCGGCACCTCCCACGCGCTTTTCTTCGGGCGGCCGCAGCATAGCCGAGACCCCGCCATTCGCGAAGCCGCGCGCATTGCCGCGTCATGGTAAAGTTAATTTGAGGCGGCTGAGGAACCTAGGCGGATGGCGACGAAAGCATGGGCGCGGCGCGCGATCGGCCTCCTGGTCGGAGCGGGAGTGAGCATGATGACGGCGCAAGCGACGCGGGCCGCGGAAATCACGGTCCTCACCACCTTGAACATCAGGCCGGCGCTCGACGATCTGCGCCCGCTGTTCGAGCACGCGACCGGCCACACCATCACCTTCATCTCGCAGGGCGCGGCCGCAACCCAAGCCAAGGTCCAGGCAGGCGTGCCCGCCGATGCGCTCATCCACGCGCGCACGACGATCGAGGCACTCTTGAAGCAGGGCCTCATCAAGCCCGGCTCGATCATCGACATCTCGCATTCCTCGATCGGCGTCGTGGTGCGCGCGGGCGCGCCGAAGCCCGACATCGCCACCGACGAGAAGTTCCGGCGCGCGCTCCTCGCCGCTCCCTCTCTTGCCTATCCCGATCCGTCACAGGGAAGCCTCGGCGGCAACTACCTCGCCGCGCTCTTCGACAGCTGGGGCATCACTGACGCCTTGAAGCCGAAGCTCAAGCTCGCGGGCGGCGGCGCGCCCGCCGCCGAGATGGCGGCGCGCGGCGAGGTCGCGCTGGCGCTGAACCAGGTCGCGGAGTTCATGTCGGTGAAAGGCATTGCGTTCGTGACGCCGCTGCCGCCGGCGCTCACGCGCCAGGTGATCATGTCCGGGGCGCTTTTGCCCGGCGCGCGCGAGGCCGGCCCCGCGGCGGCGTGGCTCCAATTCCTGCGCTCGCCCGAAGCGGCGAAGGCGCTCCGCGCGCACGGGATGGAGCCCTGAGCCGCCGGCGATATAATTCCAGCGATGGCCGGCTGGACGCTCGAGGACATCCCGTGGCAGCGCTTCGATCGCGCGAAGGTCGATCCCGCGCTGCTGCGCCTCGTCAAGGCTGCGAGCCTCGTCGAAGCAAACGGCGCAGATTACGCGCACTATCTCTGCAGCGTCTTTGCCGACGACGCCGAGTTCCAAGCCGCGGCGCGGCATTGGGGCGCGGAAGAGACGCAGCACGGGCAGGCGCTCGGCCGCTGGGCCGCGCTCGCCGATCCCGCCTTCGATCACGAGGCGGCGCGGCAGCGCTTCACGCAAGGATTCCGTGTGCCGCTCGACGCACAGCGCTCGGTGCGCGGCTCGCGCGCGGGCGAGCTCGTTGCGCGCTGCATCGTCGAGACCGGCACGAGCTCCTATTACAGCGCGCTCGGCGAAGCCGCGGCCGAGCCGGTTCTGAAAGCGATCTGCGCTCATATCGCGGCCGACGAGATCCGCCACTACCGGCTCTTCCGCGACCATCTCGAGCGCTATCTCGCGCGCGAGCGGATCGGCTTGTGGCAGCGTTTGCGTATTGCGCTGGGGCGCATCGCCGAGAGCGAGGATGACGAGCTTTCCTTCGCCTATCACGCCGCCAACGAGGGCGCTGCGCCCTATGATCGGGCGCATGCGGCGCGCGAATATGGCGGCCGCGCGGCGGCGCTCTACCGCCGGCATCATGTCGATCACGCGGTGGCGCTCGTCTTCCGCGCGGTGGGATTGAAGCGCGGCGGCGCGCTCGGCGCGCTCGCTTCCGGCCTCGCCTGGCGCATCCTGCGCCGGCGCG
>Ga0335081_10000731_pt1 | contig 53942 bp, 50 predicted proteins | sample Lox_Sample_35_FD_206713 | JGI IMG/M metagenome (GOLD analysis project Ga0335081, IMG submission 206713) | Soil microbial communities from Loxahatchee National Wildlife Refuge, Florida, United States - Lox_Sample_3.5 | ecosystem: Environmental > Terrestrial > Soil > Wetlands | place: USA...
TCTGCATCAGATAGGCGTGCATGGCCTTTGCCGCCCTTCGTCCGGCGCCCATCGCGGAGATGACCGTGGCCGATCCGGTCACGATGTCGCCTCCGGCGTAGACACCCTCCCTGCTGGTCCGGCCGGTCTCCTCATCGGCCACGATGTACTTTCTTTTCGTGACCGAGAGGTCCCTGGTGCTTTGGGCGATGAGCGGGTTCGCGCCGGTCCCGACGGCGATGATCACGACATCCACGGGGATGCGGAACTCGGAACCGGGAACCGGCTTCGGGGTCCGCCTCCCGGACTCATCGAGCTCGCAGAGGTCCATCCGGACGCACTCGATGGCCGTCACGTCGCCCTGCTCGCCGATGATCCGGACCGGGTTCGTGCAGAGCTCGAAGCGGATGCCTTCCTCCTGGGCGTGGTGCACTTCCTCCTGCCGGGCGGGAAGTTCGGCCAGCGAGCGGCGGTAGATCATCACGACCTCTCTCGCGCCCAGGCGAAGGGCGGTACGCGCGGCATCCATGGCCACGTTCCCGCCTCCCGCGACAGCCACGCGGTCGCCCCGCCGGACCGGGGTGTCGTATTCCGGAAAGCGGTAGGCGCGCATGAGGTTGATCCGGGTGAGAAACTCGTTGGCCGAGTAGACGCCGTTCAGGTTCTCGCCTTCGATCCCCATGAACCGGGGCAGGCCTGCGCCCGTGCCGATATAACAGGCATCGAACTCCTGCAGCAGTTCGTCGATGCTGATCAGCTTGCCGATCACGGCATTGGTCTGGATCGTCACCCCCACGCGTTTCAGGGAGTCGATCTCGCGGGCAACGATCTTCTTGGGAAGGCGGAACTCGGGAATGCCGTAGACGAGAACGCCTCCCGCCTCATGGAACGCCTCGAAAATAGTGACCGCATGGCCGAGCCGGGCGAGGTCATAGGCGCACGCAAGGCCCGACGGGCCGCTCCCGACAATAGCGACCTTCCTGCCCGTGGGAGGAACCGGGGCAAGAGGCTTCGAGCCGTTGTTCCGCATTTCGCGGTCCGCCACGAACCGCTCGAGCCTGCCGATGCCCACGGGGTCCATTTTCTTTGCCAACGTGCAGTTCTTTTCGCACTGGCTCTCCTGCGGACAGACCCGTCCGCAGACCGCCGGCAGCAGGTTGGACTCCCGGATGATGGCGCTGGCTCCGTCCAGATCACCCTCTCTCACGGCCTTGATGAACCGCGGGATCGGAACATGGACGGGACAGCCGGCCACGCACTTCGGGTCCCGGCACTGAATGCACCGCTCCGCCTCCTGCAGCGCCAGCTCGTCCGTGTAACCCAGGCAGACCTCCTCAAAGTTCGTCTTCCTGACCAAAGGGTCCTGCTCGGGAATGGGGGTTTTCCGCGGGGAGATCTTCTTGGGTTTTTTGACTTCAGAATTCATAACGGCAGTTAAACCTTCCTCCATGAAGAAAATAAGGGCCGCCGTTGCTAAGCAACAAGCGGCTCGGGAACGGTCTCTGGTCCTTCCTTCGCCCGAACCCGGCGCTTACGAGTGGCGACGCGAGGCGGGTGTGATCTTGGCACATTTGGTGGTTAACGGACCCTTATTCGCACAGTGCGCCCGCGTGGCGCTGGCGCCACGATTCAAAGGACTCCTTCTGCTCGGCCGTGTACTTCTTCAGCCGGTTCATCAGGCTGTCCCAGTCCACGAGGTGCCCGTCGAACTCCGGACCGTCCGTGCAGGCGAAGAGCGTCTCATTGCCCACGGTCACCCGGCAGCCGCCGCACATGCCGGTCCCGTCGACCATGATCGGATTCAGGCTGACCACGGTCTTGACGCCGAAGGGCCTCGTCGTTTCCGCGACGCTTTTCATCATGATCGCCGGGCCCACGGCCACCACCAGACCCGTGTCCCGCTTCTCCAGTTCCTGCTTCAGGGCCATGGTCACCAGCCCCTTGAGCCCCCTGCTTCCGTCATCGGTCGTCACGATCACGCGGTCGTTCACCCGCGACATCTCCTGCTCGTAGATCAGCAGATCGGCCGACCGGGCGCCCATAATGCAGACGACCTCGTTGCCGGCGGCTTTGAAGGCACGCGCGATGGGATAGAGGGGGGCAGTTCCGAAACCGCCTCCCACGAGTATGACCTTGCCGAACCGTTCGATATGCGTGGGATTGCCGAGCGGCCCGCAGAGATCGAGCACATCGTCTCCGGCCTGGAGCTTCGACATCTCGGCCGTGGTCTTTCCGACCGCCATCACGATCAGGCTGATCGTCCCTTCGTGCGGATCGATGTCGGCAAGTGAAAGCGGGATGCGCTCACCGCTCTCGTGGAGCCTGATGATCACGAACTGGCCCGGCTGCGCCTTCTTCGAAATGAGCGGAGCGGCGATCTTGTAGTAGAACACGTCAGGAGTGCGGAGCAGTTTTTTTTCGATTATCTTAGCCAAGATCGTGTCATTCCTTTGAAAGGAGTTAAAGGAGCCGGATCAGAAGCAGACATGCAAGCCCGGACGTAAACAGCGTCAAGGACTAGCCATTGAAACAAGGCGGACTTCCGCTAACTTCGCGTGACACCTTACCACTTTTTTAAAATCAATGGAATAAAAAAATCTCTAGAGTTATGAAGGCAAGTAACTGTGCACAAGGCGGGTATCCGGGGGACGCTTGCCAAGGTGACGCTGCGGACGGCCCGTCTCCCGCACCATGATAACATATGGTTTGATTCCTCATGGGATCAGACGGTCGTGGTCTCCGGGTCCCCTCAGATCATGCCGCCCGCCTGATCGCAGCCGATCGGCCGTGAGAAGAGATAGCCCTGGCCGAACCCGCAGTGAAGAGCCTTGACCTGTGCCACCTGGTCTTCTGTCTCCAGCCCTTCCGCGATAACGCCGATATGCATGTCCCGGGCAAGGAGCATGATCATTTTGACGATCTGCTGGTTCTCCCCGTTTGCGCCCATTCCCTGGATGAAGGAGCGGTCGATCTTGAGCCCGTCGATCGGCAGGCGATGGAGGTAGCTGAGCGGCGAATAGCCGGTCCCGAAGTCATCGATGTACAGCTGGACCCCCAGCGACTTCAGCTGGGCAAGGATGGCGATCGTCTCTTCGGGAGTTTCTATGATGACGTTTTCCGTGATCTCGTGTCGGGCGTCCTCGCCGACACGGGCATACGGCCCGCGAGCCTGAAGCTCGAATCCCACCAGGTCCGGCTGGACCATCTGCTTGTTCGACAGGTTGATGCTGACGAACAGGCGATGGCCTCGCGGGAACCGGGCCTGCCACTCCTGCATCTGCCGGCACGACTCCCGGAGCACCAGGCGGTCGATGGACACGATCATCCCCGTCTCTTCGGCCATGGGGATGAAATCGCCGGGAGCAATCAGGCCGCGCTCCGGGTGCTGCCAGCGGACCAGTGCCTCGAACCCGGCGAGACTGTTCGTCACGAGCGAGAGGATGGGCTGATAGAACACCACGAATTCCCCGCGCTCCACCGCCCTCCGGAGATCGGTCTCCAGATACAGCCGCTTGAGTGCATGCGCATGCATGCCCGGCTCGAATACCACATAGCTGGTGAACCGCGCCTCTCCAATGACCTTGTCGGGAATCAGGACCTTCATTTCTTTATCGGATAAACAGCCTGAAAACCCTGATTGTCTTCGGGAAAAAGCATGGCCTACGTTCACCGAAGAGTGCGGGCGACGGTGCTGTGATCCGAGAGGAACGACAAAAAAATTGCGCAATATTGCACAGGCGGGCGACCTGTCCATACCCCAAAAATACCTTGGCGGCATAGGCTTGAAACGTGACCCGCTGTCATACAAAGGCCTTTACTCCCGCTCGATGTGGTGGTAATATGTCGTTTTCTCACCGCTATGGACAAGATCATCCTTAAAGGCTGCCGCCAGCACAACCTCAAGAACATCGACCTCGAGATCCCGAGGGACCGGCTCGTCGTGATCACCGGCCTGTCCGGCTCCGGGAAATCGTCGCTCGCCTTCGACACGATCTATGCGGAAGGCCAGCGGAGGTATGTGGAAAGCCTGTCCGCCTACGCCCGCCAGTTCCTGGGCCAGATGGACAAGCCGGACGTGGATTCCATCGACGGACTCTCTCCGGCCATCGCCATCGAACAGAAGACGACGAGCAAGAACCCCCGGTCCACCGTCGGGACCGTGACCGAGGTGTACGACTATCTCCGCCTGCTCTTCGCCCGGATCGGCCGTCCCTACTGCTACAAGTGCGGCAGGGAGATCGCTGCCCAGACCGTGCAGCAGATCACCGACGCGGTCATGGCGCTCCCCAGGGACACGCGCATCCAGGTGCTTGCGCCTATTGTGCGCGGCAGGAAAGGCGAGTACAAGAAGGAGCTCATGGCCGCCGCGGCATCGGGCTATGTACGCGCCCGCGTGGACGGCGCGCTCAGGGACCTGAACGAACCGGTTCCGATGGACAAGAAGAAGAAGCACGACATCGAGATCATCATCGACCGCCTCGTTGTGAAGCCCGGCATTGAAAGGCGGCTGGCCGAGTCCATTGAGACCGCGCTCCGCCAGGCCGAGGGTATCGTGCTCGTCAACCTCGTGGACGAGAAAAGGGACCTGCTCTACAGCGAAAAGCTTGCCTGCATCGTGGACGGCATCAGCTATCCCGAGTTGACGCCCCAGATCTTCTCCTTCAACAGCCCCCAGGGCGCCTGCCCCACCTGCGACGGGCTCGGGGGCCTGCTCGAATTCGACCCCGGCCTCATCGTTCCCAACCCCAACCTCTCGCTCCGCGAAGGCGCGATCAAGCCCTGGGCCAAGCGAACGTCGTTCCAGTATTTCCAGATGCTCGACTCGGTCGCCCGCAACTGCGGCTTCGATGTGAATACACCCTTCAAGGAGCTGAAGCAGGCGCAGCAGAAGATGCTGCTCCATGGCACAACGGAGAACGGGGCAAAAACGCCGGGCCGGGGCGGCAAAGAGGCCACATGCAAACCCTTTGAGGGCATCCTTGCGAACCTCAGGAGCCGCTACGACGAGACCGACTCCTTCGCGACCCAGTGGGAGCTCGAGCAGTACATGAGCTACCAGACCTGCCCCGACTGCACGGGCAGCCGCCTGCGCAGGGAATCGCTCGCCATCAAGGTGGCGGACCTGAACATCCATGACGTCACGCGCATGAGCATCAAGCAGGCGCTGGCGTTCTTTTCCGACCTGTCGCTCAACCCCCGGGAGACCGTCATCGCGCAGCGGATCCTGAAGGAGATCCGGGAGCGGCTCGGGTTCATGGTGCACGTGGGACTCGACTACCTCACCCTGGACCGGGGGTCGGCCACGCTCTCCGGAGGCGAGGGACAGCGCATCCGGCTCGCGACCCAGATCGGTTCTTCCCTCGTGGGCGTGCTCTATATCCTGGACGAGCCCTCCATCGGCCTGCACCAGCGGGACAACCGCAGGCTCCTGGACACGCTCTTCCGGCTGCGCGACCTGGGAAACACGGTACTCGTGGTAGAGCACGACGAGGAGACCATCCGGTCGGCCGACCACGTGATCGACATGGGGCCGGGTGCGGGCGTGCACGGCGGCGAGATCGTCGCAAAGGGCACGCCCGAGGAGATCCAGCAGGTGCCCCAGTCGCTCACCGGCCAATACCTCTCGGGCCAGGCCTTCATCACCGTGCCGAAAGCGCGGAGGCGCTCCGAGCGGGCCGTCACCGTCGTGAACGCGAGCGAGAACAACCTGAAGAACATCACGGTGCCGTTTCCACTCGGCCTGTTCACCTGCGTCACCGGCGTGTCCGGGTCCGGAAAGAGCACGCTCGTCGTCGACATCCTCTACCGTGCCCTCGCCCAGCGGCTCTACCGCTCCACGGAGCGGGCGGGCGCACACAAGGACATCCGGGGGCTGGAGCACATCGACAAGGTGATCGACATCGACCAGTCGCCCATCGGCAGGACGCCCCGCTCGAACCCAGCCACCTACACGGGCGTCTTCGGCCCGGTCCGCGACCTCTTCGCGCAGCTCCCGGAGTCGCGCATGCGCGGCTACAAGCCGGGCCGGTACAGCTTCAACGTGAAGGGCGGCCGGTGCGAGGCCTGCGAAGGCGACGGCCTGATCAAGATCGAGATGCATTTCCTGCCCGATGTATACGTGACCTGCGACGTGTGCCACGGCAGCCGCTACAACCGCGAGACCTTGGACGTCCGGTACAAGGGGAAGAACATTGCCGATGTGCTGGCCATGACCGTGGAGCAGGCCCATGATTTCTTCCAGAACGTTCCGGCCGTCAAATCCAAGCTCCAGACGCTCCTCGACGTGGGACTCGGGTACATCACCCTGGGCCAGTCGGCGACCACGCTCTCGGGCGGCGAGTCCCAGCGCGTCAAGCTCTCGAAGGAGCTTTCGCGGCGCGCCACCGGCCGGACGCTCTACATCCTGGACGAACCCACGACGGGCCTGCACTTCGCGGACACCCAGAAGCTGCTCGACATGCTGAACCAGCTCGTGGATACGGGCAACACGGTTGTCGTGATCGAACACAACCTGGATGTGATCAAGACCGCGGACTGGATCATAGACCTCGGCCCCGAAGGGGGCGACCGGGGCGGCACGATCGTGGCCCAGGCGACGCCCGAGGACGTTGCGAAGGTGAAGGAATCCTACACGGGGCAGTTTCTGAAAAGAATATTGAAGAACTGAGCTCGGCAATCGAGCGGTTATTTTCCCCTTTTCATTTTTTAAGCTTCCCTATACAATGAGCCCTGACCAACATTCCCGGTCTGCTTTTTCCTTTTTCAGTTTTATTTCAAACCCGGAGGTCTTATGACCCGCCTATATTCTCTCCTGTTCATCACCGCTCTTCTGTTCACGGCATCAGCTTGCGGGAGCACCAAACCCCCGACGGCCCCCGCGACCCAAGGCAACAAGGTCATCGCCTCCCTCCAGGACCTGAGCAGCATGTACGGAAAGAAGAACCTTTCCGGGTTCATGCGGCTGATCTCCGACGGCTACAAGGACCGGAAGGAGTTCAGCGCAGCTCTTGAGGCGGTCTTCGCGAAATACGACACCGCGCAGTTCACGGTCCAGTACTCCCGCATGTACATCACGGTCGAGGACAAGGGAATGACCAGGGCCACCTTCAACTGGGACGGCAGTTGGGAGACAAAAGGGGGCGCCGTCCTGAAGAACAGCGGCAGGGCCACCTTCGCGTTCGATCCGAAGGACGCGCGCCTCGTCTCGTTCGACGGCAAGAACCCATTCCTGCCGCAGCCCGCGGAAGCGCCGGGAAAGAAGTAGCCAGCCCTCATTTCGAAGCAGATGACCCTGAAGGAGGGAAGCGCGAATCTTCTGGCGTCGCGCCGGCTCATTGTAGGGTGTTCTTGCTAGGAATTGAGAAATCCGGATTACGGATATGAGCGGAATGAACTATACCGAAGAACACATCCAGACCGACTTCCTCATCATCGGCGGCGGCGTTGCCGGCCTGCGGGCCGCTGTCGAGCTGGCAAGCAACGGCGAGGTGCTGGTCGTGACCAAGGATGCGCCGTCGGAGAGCAGCAGCGAGTACGCCCAGGGCGGCGTGGCCGTGGCTCTTTCCGACGAGGACGAGATCTCGATCCACCTCGACGACACGATCAGGGCCGGCGACGGCCTGTGCCTGCGCAAGGCCGTGGGGACCCTCGTCGAAGAGGGCCCGACGCGCATCCGGGAACTCATCCTCTGGGGCGCCGAGTTCGACAAGGAGGGATCGAAGCTCGCCTTCACCCAGGAAGCCGCCCATACCAAGAGGCGGATCCTCCACGCCCAGGGCGACTCTACGGGCCGGGAGATCATGCGCGTGCTGACCGACAAGGTCCGCTCCTCCCGGACCGTCTCCAAGATCGATTTTGCTTTCACGCGCGACCTCATCATCCGGGAGGGGCGTTGCGTGGGCGCCGTCGTCTGCCAGCAGGCGCTCAAAAAGGTCCTGATCATTTCGGCCCGCGCCGTCCTGCTCGCAACGGGGGGGGCAGGCCAGCTCTACAAGCGCACGACGAACCCGGCGGTCTCGACCGGCGACGGCATGGCCATGGCCTTCCGGGCGGGCGCCGAACTGGTGGACATGGAATTCGTGCAGTTCCATCCCACCGCGCTCTTCCGCGAGGGCGCGCCGCAGTTCCTGCTGTCCGAAGCCATGCGCGGAGAGGGCGGCATGCTCAAAAACATCAACGGCGTGCGGTTCATGGACGACTACTCGCCCTCGCGCGAGCTCGCGCCTCGCGACGTGGTCACCCGCGCCATCCACGCGGAAATGGCGGCGACCGGAGCCGACCATGTCTTCCTGGACATGACCCACCTGAACGCCGGCTATGTCATGCAGCGGTTCCCGCGCATCTACCGGACGTGCAAGGGCCTCGGCATCGACATCACCGCAGAGCCGATCCCGGTATCGCCCGCCGCTCATTACATCATGGGCGGCGTCAGGACGGACCTCTGGGGAGCGACGAGCGTACCGGGCCTCTTTGCGGCCGGCGAGACCGCATGTACCGGTGTGCACGGCGCAAACCGACTCGCGAGCAATTCTCTGCTGGAGGGGCTGGTGTATGGCGAGCGGGCGGGCCTCGCGGCGTCGCGCTATGCCAGGAGGCACGTCAACCGGCCTGCGCGCCTGTCGCGGAACCTGCCGATGCGGAAGGACCATGGCCCTGAAAAGGCCGCGGGAGTTTCCGAGATACGGGTGTCGCTCAAGAGACTGATGTGGGAGAAGGTCGGGATCGTGCGCAACAAGCAGGACCTGACCGGGGCGCTCAGACAGCTCCGGGAGTGGGACCGGCTCATGAAAGGACACGGTCCGGACCGCAGCCTTTTCGAACTCAGGAACATGCTCACGTCATCCATGCTCATCACCCGCTCGGCATTATTAAGGGAGGGCAGTGTGGGCGCTCATTTCAGGAGCGATTTCCCGGGGAAGGGGAAGAACTGGAGAAAAAGGACCATAATTACGAAATGACGATGCGTGATCCGGTTCAGCGATCGATGTTCCGGACAGGGACGGATCACAGCGGCTCCGCTGCCGGCAATAACGAAAAAGCCCTTCTGATTTCAGAAGGGCTTTTTCTTCGCCTCACCACCATCCGGGTGGAGGCGGCCACGGCCCCCAGTAGGGATTATACCCGTACGGGCCATAATCATAATAGGAATACGGATAGGGATAGGCGTAATAGAGCGGCTCCTCTTCCCAGAGATAGACCTGCCTGATCTCGAAAAGGGGATAAACATAATCCATCTCGTCGATCTTACCCTCCCTTGTCTCCCGGAACTCACCGGCAAGAGTGACCTCCCTCCCCGCCTTGTACACAACAGGATCGAGCATGCCCTTCTGCTTCGCGTAGACCGCCAGATACCTTCCCTGCATCTCTTCTCCCGTCTTCGGGTACCCGAACGAGTCCACGGGCACGTACAATACCTCAAGCTCCGAGCCCTGCGCGGTCAAGCGGTCATTCACGATGATGCCGCCGAGAATGAACACCTTACCGCGGTATGCATCCGGCGTTTCCCGAAGCCGGGCCAGCGAGACATCCCGCTCCCCCTGCCTCATCAGATCACGGCTCAGAACCGGAGCGCAGGAGGAAAGAAGCGCAACGGCGGCTCCCATTGCCGCCAGGATCAATACCTTTTTCATTACTCTCTCCCTGCAGCCCTCAACCCTGAAGACACCTGAGACGGAAATCCCGATACGGAGCAGTGCATTTCAGCCACCCCTTCCTGCTCCGGACGGCCAGGGCTTGTTCAGCCGATGCGCTATCCGGCGATTGCCCTGCTCCGAGAAGACTGAGACCGGCTCTTCGGGAGGGACCAGTCATCCATCCAGCTACGGCCGCCGATTTTATTACATACAAGAACCGACAGGGAAACACCTCCCTGCTCTGTTTCGCGGTCTTTTCCCGATTCCATATTAAATTCCGCACGCGGCAATGTCAAGGCAGCCTAAAGGCGCAGGGATCAGTTCCTGGTTCCACCGCCCGCATACACAGAGACTTCCGGGATATTTGTTCGGCCGTCTCCACTCGATCCACCGTTTCAATCTCATTGCATCGCATCATGCTCCATGTTATACTGTCGAACGAATCGCAAGGGAGACTGACATGCCGCAAGCCAACCCGAAGATCAAGTTGTTCACGCTCAGCACCTGTTCCCACTGCAACCGCACCAAGCGGTTCTTCCGGGATAAGGGCATCGATGTAGAGTTCATTGATGTGGACCTCCTGAGCAGCGCTGAACGGGAGCGGATCATGGACGAGGTGCGGAAGCTGAACCCCGACTGCAGCTTCCCCACGATCTGCATCGGCGATGCGGTTGTCGTGGGATTCAACGAGGAAAAGCTGAAAAAAGCCCTCGACCTGGAATGAGATGACTCCGGAAGCACTCTACGAGATACTGTCAAAATACGCGGAATCCCAGGGCATCCGCCTGAACAGGGACAGGCCCTTCGTGATGGACATCATGCAGGGCCTGCTGACGAACGAGGCGAGATATGGGTACCGGTCTTGCCCGTGCCGGCTGGCCTGGGGGGTCAGGGAGAAGGATGCCGACGTCATCTGCCCCTGCGTCTACCGCGATCCCGATGTCGAGGAGTTCGGCAGCTGCTTTTGCGGTCTCTACGTATCGATTGCCTGGAACGAGGGAGCGATCGAACAGAAACAGGTGCCGGAGCGGAGGCCGAAGGCAAAGCGGAGGATGTCTTAACCGCGAATGAACTGCACGGGTGCACCCGGTTCTCAACTGAAGACCCGGGAAACCAGATACGATACACAGAGGCGAGGGAATGAAAAAGAAAGACAAAAACAAGAAAAAGGCAGACATGCCCGAGTTCGTTTTCAAGGAGTTCACGCCTGAAGAGGGCAGGATCTACGAGGAGGCGGTGAGCAAGTTCCGCGAAGCCATCACCGCCGGAAAGACCCTGCGCCAGGCCTATGAAACCTATTCTGTTGCCGATAGAGAACTGGAGAGACTGATCCAGGCCGATTTCCTGAAGATCCTGATCGCCGAGCGCCACTTCGCGCAGGGCCGCCCCCTCGAGGAGATCGCCGCGGCTCTCTCGGTTCCCCTGGACCTCGTCAAGGACACCCATAAGCGCATGCTGCAGGAGGTGGGCGTCTCTGCCGCGAACCAGTTCGGCCGGCAGTTCGGGCCTGTGACGGGGGCGAGCGACTGAGGGCACTTACCGCAGAAATACAGGCTGTTTCTCTCCTGACCAAACACATCTCGCACCGGCAGTTCCGCGGCCTTCATCGCAGCCTCTTCATCATGCACGTCATGGCGCCTCACAAACATTTGGATCCTGGTTCGCCGCTGCGCCCTCTGCGCTCATCAATCCGCCTTTCAGAGGTTTTTTCATGAACTTGCTCATCGGTCTTCTCGCGGGCCTTTTCGGCGGCATTACCGGCGGTGGCGGCGGGATCGTCTCGATCCCGCTCATGGTCGCCTTCCTCAAACTGGATCAGCACGCTGCCCATGGCATCAGCCTCGTCGCCCTCGTCTTCACCGGACTGGTCGGCGCGATCACCTATGCCATCCATGGCACGCTGGATGTGACCGCATCGATCCTCATGGCTCTGACCGCCGTGGCCGCGGCGCGTGCCGGCGCCCATTTTGCCCATTCCCTGCCCGAATGGAAGCTCAAGCGGTCCTTTGGAGGCTACCTGATCCTCGTCGCAGGCCTGATGCTTTCGAAGCCTTTCCTTCCCGCGCTGCATACGCCGGCCGCGGTCAGGATCGCGGTCCTGCTGCTCACCGGCGCTCTGGCGGGATTCACGTCGGGGATGATGGGTGTTGGTGGCGGAGCGATCATGATTCCCGCCATGGTCCTGCTCGCCGGCTTCGATCAGCATTACGCGCAGGGCAGTTCCCTCCTCGTCATGGTGCCCACCGGCATGACCGGCGCGTACACGCATTGGAAGCTCGGCAATATGCGGACCGAGGTACTCCCCGGCCTCATCGGAGGCATCCTGATCGGGACGTTTCTCGGCGGCACCGTCGCACATTTCCTTTCTGATGCGGCGCTGCGGTTCATCTTTGCGGCCCTGCTTATCGTGACAGGCGTGCGGTATCTGAAGACCCGTCGCCCGGCCTTGCGTGAAGCCGCTTCCCGCTGACCAATCGCCGGGCAGGTGGGTTTCGCAGCCGGGGAGGCCTATGACACGGTCGTAAACTCCGGAACGGGGCATACCGACATTCCCCTCTTTTCTTCTTTATCTCGGAAACAAATTCGACTATACTTTTTTTGAGGCCAGCGGCGGAGGTTCCCTGCCGGACATTGCGGCGATATGCCGAACTTGACCGGCTGGTCACCCAGGTATCGTCCGGCACTCGTTACGCTTCTCATCATCTTCCAGGTTGATATTCCGAAATGAACAGAAAACAGACAGAACAGGGAGTGCCCAGCCGGCTCTTCGGCTTTTTAGCGCGGGTCCTGCGCGACTTCAGGCGCAACCAGGGACTGCTGCTGTCCGGAGCAGTTGCCTACTATACCCTGCTATCGATCGTTCCCCTGTCTATTCTCGCCCTCATCGGGCTGTCTCACTTCATAGAAGAGGAGCAGCTGTTCCACACCCTGTCGACGTATCTCGAGATGGTCATCCCCGGCTATGCGGCGACGCTGACCGACCAGGTGCGGGTCTTTCTCGAGCATCGCAACGTGGTCGGCGTCATTGGATTGCTGGTCATGCTGTTTTTCAGCTCCATAGCCTTTACCGTGCTCGAAAATGCCATGTCGGTGATCTTTGTTCACCGGGTGATAATAAGGCGCCGTCACTTTCTCATCTCCGCCATTATCCCGTACGTGTATATTCTCGTCCTGGGCCTTGGCATCCTGATCGTGTCATTCATCACGGGAGCGATAGAGACGGTCGAAAAACGGCATATATTCCTGTTCGGATGGGGCTTGAGCCTGGAAGGCATTTCCGGTGTTGCGCTGTATACCCTGGGCATTGTCGGCGAGGTGTTTCTGCTTACGTCCATCTACCTGGTCATGCCGGTCGAGCGCATCACGTTTCGTCGGGCATTGACCGGAGGGATAGCCGCGTCGATCCTCTGGGAGATCACGCGTCGCGTGCTGGTCTGGTATTACTCGGTCATCTCCATGGTGAATCTGATCTACGGGTCCCTGGCCACGGCCGTCGTGGCGCTTCTGAGCACCGAGGCTGTTGCCCTTATCCTTTTACTCGGCGCCCAGGTCATTGCGGAGCTTGAGCGCAAGACCACCGATATCAGCCGGCAGGATGAGACCGGCTTTAAAACATGATCGATATGCGTGATCGCGGAAGATCAAACGCTGCCTTCAGGAGTCCGGCCATTCTATGGAAAAACCTTCGTACGCGGATGCAGCGCACGTAGTCACGTGCGGTTTGCCGCCGCTTTCCTTCCCCGTCTTTGCATACCGTCTGAGAGAACTTTTGCTCGCCTGCCGCGCTGTCTCAGAGAGCGTATACGCAAACCCTCTGCATCTTTGACCTTGCTGCTTCAAAATGCCTCCATTTATATAATCCTTAAGGCTCCTTGACAGCAGGAATCACGGGCTCTACACTTGAAACAAGTTAGGAATCATTCTGACCCGGAAACGCCTCACAACACCGAACGTAATCACAATCTTGACAGCGGGTTGCAGGGAGTTCTGATCGAAACAGATCCCGCGATAGGCGGGACTTCTGAGCTCACTTTTTGTGTTTTATTCGAGCACGCGGAAGAAGGGCCTTTTGCGCATTGCATCACCCCCGAACTTCATTTGACTTGAAGACATCCAAGGATCAATAAGGAAGACATCATGAAAAAGGTCATCCTGCTCACCACCTTCGGCGGCCCCGAAGCAAAGGCCGAAGTCGCCGAGCCGCCCATGGGCTTCAACGGGAAGGCCGGCCGCATGAAATATGCCCATCCCAATGACGACTATGTACAGGCCGGCGACCTCTACCGCAAGGTCATGACGGACATTGACCGGGATCACGTGAGCGGCAACATCGTGGATTTACCTGCACGGCGCGCAGAAGCGCATCCAACTGCGCCAGGCTGCCGTATTCTACAAGATTCTACAAGACCGGATCCCGATTATGGACGACGGGTTGCTGAAGGACTGAAGTTGGACGCGAAAGAGGTCGAACGCCTGGCGAAGATGTCCCAGGAAGAGAGGGCAATGGCAACCAGATGATCCCCCGCCGTGAAGCCCGCCGCGGAAACGAGCGTTGGGCTTCACCGGCCTGTTTTTCTTACATTACCTGCAGCACGGCTCCCGGGGCGATTGTACTCCAGCGGAACGCCGGTACATCGGAGACGCATTCCATGAATCGAAGGTCCGGCGAAGATCGACGAAAATTCAATGACCCGCAATTCAAAGGTCCCGAACGCAGGAGCGGGAAAGACAGGAGATCCGTGCGGGACCGAAGAAAATCGGGGCAATCATCCTGATAGATTGACAGCCGCATTCCCCCGGCTGTCGGTGCAGCAATAAAAGGCCTTCCGGAGATCCCGGAAGGCCTTGCTCGTTCATATCATTGAGGCATTACCACAGCGGCAGCATAGCGATGTCAGCCGTATCGTTCCCCGTGCGGAGATCGACGATCGTGGGGATCCCTATCGACCGGTACGTGCCGGTCGGAGCGCTTGATAACCAGCCAACCGCATCAATGCCATAGAATGCACCAGGAAGCGGCGTTCCGGTAGAGCCTCCAGCAAGATTCGACAGCGTGTAAGCACTGGAACCTGTTCCTGTCATCTGGCTATCAACGCGGATGGCGTCAACGATCATGCCTCCATTCACGGCAAAGAGCAGGCCGCGGTCCATCTTAGCGTTCATCTTGCCCGGATTACTCATGACAATCGAGCCCGTGACGCTGTTGCCCTTATAGGGAGAAACGACCGTGAGCGGTGTCGGGAATGAAACGGTCGTGGTTGCCGCGCTCACGAGTGTTGACGTGCTGCGGCTATATAATATGGCTCCGGCCACGGCGGTAAAATTCCCCGCGCCCTCAACGGGATCGGTCGTCGTCAGTGCGGATACCAGGCCACTGCTGATGTATGTACCTACATGAACAGGGTCGGCGGATAGTGCAAAGGTCTGTTTGAAACCGCCATACAATGGATTGAAATGCCTGAACCGGATCTCATAAGGATACTCGCCCGCGTTGGGAAGGGTCTGGTAAAATTGCACCCACGCGCCCGTCGGGGATGCGATGGCACCTGCTACCGTGTAGTCCGGGTTGGTAGCCGTCATCATCGTGATCAATCCGAGATCGGTCGCAGTAGACGGCGTTGTGCCCCTCGTAACAGGCACGCCCTTGATGATCACGGTCTGGTGGCCAAGGCCTCGTACGACGATATCGTACGTCTTCGTCGCTGCTGAGATCGGATACAGGACGAAGTTGCCGGAGGCATCAGGCATGGTCCATCTCTGAATCGCGTGATACGTGGAGGTGCCATCAGTGACCAGTTTCTCGGCCTTGATCACAAAGTCAGGCGTGGTGAGCGATCCGGAAGATGAGATCTGCCCCTTTATCGCTCCCGCCTTATCAAGGTCGAAGTAGGCGAGGCGGGGCTTCAGAACATAATCCAACCCCTCATGGAATTCGACGATGTCCTCACCCGCGTCAAAGTCGATGGCAAGCCTGAGGGTGCCCCCGAAAGTAATATTGAACGCGCCGATAAGCGAGATCCCGTGGTCGAAATCCGGGACGAACAGAGGATAGGTATTCCCTCCGACGACAACGTAATTATGATACGTGCCCGCCGGCAGCGTTGAATCGTATGTCGGCTCAAGGAAAATCCTGATCTGCCGGTAAGTCCCTATCGGCAGTTGGATGTTGCTCCAGAGCGCCTGCATGTTGCCGTTCGCGAGGCTGAGCAGGTCAATCGTCACCGGGGTGGTAAGCGGATACCTGAGCCAGTCGCCCGCACGGGGATCGGCGACATCGCTCGCATGGAACCAGATATCCTTCACCGTTATGTAGACATGGTCAAAATCTCCTGGGGCGTCCGTAACGCTGACGGTTGCGGCGCCCGTGGGCATAACGACAGCACCGCCTCCACCTCCACCGCCGCATGCCTGCAATACAAGAACGAAGAGCGTTATTAGAATTAAAGAATAATATTCTCGAGATTTCATCATACCCTCCTGAAAGACTGGTTTCTCGGCGGGGACTGAAAAAATCCCGCCCGGCCCTGAAGAAGCCCTGGTAATATTCACCTCACGTTTGAAACATCTTGCACGGAATCACCTCCTCGCCCGTTGAGAAAAACAATGTTTGGTAGTAAGACACGGTATGGCATACGAAGTTTAATAAGCATATGATTATCCCTCGAGCGGCTCTAGAAAATTGAGACATCGTTGAATTAACAGCGCAATTGGATGCTGGTAAGCACCGACTACGCTCTCCGCCAATAAAAAAGGGACGGCGAGCCTGCCGTCCCTTCGTGAATGTTGTGTCCGTTCAGGCTATTTTCCTCTTTCGCCGGCCTCAATGCCTTTTCGCGTCTGCTCAATGGCTTTATGGACCAGTTCAAGTGCCTTCTCGCGATGCCCGCCTTTGTTGTGTTCAGCCACTTCCAGCTCCACCTTCGCTTTCTTCAATGCTTCCAGGGCAGCGATCATGTGCGGCTGATGAATCGCAGCCCAGCTGCCTGCCGTGCCGCCAATAAGAAATCCGACGATCAAAGCAATTACGATTTTTTTTGCCATACGCCCTCCTTTTCCTGGAAAATTTACCCTCCATTATATCACATGCTATAAGGTTGAACGTTGGGAACCGCCTCCATCCTCTTCACAGAGAATCCCTGCCTGAACACCACTTCATTGCTTCTTCCCGTGACAGCTGGTCTTCGCTCATTGCCGCAATAAAGCTGGCTTTCCGTTCATGCGGCTTATTCACTATTGTTTCATTATCGGTGTAATGCCCAAACGCAATCTGGTTATTTCACCAAAATACCGGATAAGGAAAATCACGACAGCATTCCAACTGACTGATTTCCTGCGGCATTCATTATGGTATTTGAGTTGCATTTAAGTGCATTCAAGTGAACGCAATAGCGCTCAAACTCGTCATGGGGCGAGTGATTAATAAATACTCAATTTTAGTCAACCTGAGGAAAGGTGAATGATGCAAATGAACAATAGACACAGGATCAAGTATGCAGTGCTGATTACCACCCTGATGGCCCTCTGTTTTCTCGCGGCAAACGCTCTTGCCGTGCCGATCGGGGTCAAACTCACGTTCGATGGAAAAGGCGCTGGAGCTGTTGTTTTTGATGGAACCCTTCATGCCAGTAAGGGCCTCACCTGTGCCGACTGCCATGACCGGCAGGGCCTCATCCCTGCGATGTTCGAAATGAAGAGGAATACGAGTTTCATCTCCATGAGAAAAATAGAAATGGGCATGTCCTGCGGCAATTGCCATCACGTTTCCATGTCCGATCCATCGAGCTGTTCGTACTGCCATCGCAAGAGATGAGACTCTGTAAGCGGTGCGGCGCATCTTGCAGCGTACTCATATTCTGTTTTCATTCACCTGCGGGGGGGGGGCGAACCATGTTAAGCAGAGTAAAACTTGGAATCAGACGGCCTTACGACAGCGAGTCGCGCAATTTTCAGATGCCGGCCATATCCGGACCAATGCCGCGTTTGTGGATGGTCCTGCTGGTCATTACTCTTCCTTTGTTCGTCATGGGTGTCGATTTTTTTGAGAAAATGGAAAGATCGGGACCAATGGGCGCAGTCATTGCGGACACCCTTTTGCCGGCGTCCAGCATCGGCTATCTGATGTTAATCTATATTCTGAAAAAGCGAAAAATATAGACCACAAGCTTGCAGGCGGCAATGCATTTCGTCCGCACGCATCTACTGCTCTTTCGTACCACCTTGCATACAATTCTTCCTTGGTCAGATGGGGCTCTATCCCAAAGAGCTTCAGGAGCGTAAATTCCGTGCGCTGCCTTCCTTCCTGAGCGGTCGGTTCCCATCTCTGATACAAGGCTTTCTCCATTGAGCATCGCCTGATGTTCCTTCCTTCTCCTCTTCTTTGCCTGTGCCTGAACAGTGCTATATTTGTTCATAAAAAAATCCCCGGTTTTAATAATGCGAAATATTTCAAAAAATATCATTGTTTCTTAGCCTCGAAGGTGGATAATGAAGGTTGGGCGCTTACAAGCCTATGCACATCCTCAGACTTTATTATTAGTGCGGGCCTGGCGTGCAATTCTTATAAAGGAGTGAACATGAAATTACTGCTCGTCTATCCCAAGTACCCCACTACCTTCTGGAGTTTTAAATACGCATTGAAGTTCATCTCCAAGAAGGCGAGCCTGCCGCCGCTCGGGTTGTTGACCGTGGCCGCCATGCTGCCTGCCGAATGGGAGCAGCGTCTTGTCGATCTGAACGTGAAGCATCTGACCGATGCCGATCTCCGCTGGGCCGATTACGTGCTGGTGAGCGCCATGTCCATCCAGAAAGAGTCTGCCCTGTCGGTCATTGCCCGGTGCAAAGCGCTCGGTGTCAGAGTGATCGCCGGCGGACCGTTGTTCACGGCCAACCCCGAAGACTTCGACGGCGTGGACCATCTGGTGCTGAACGAGGCTGAGATCACGCTCCCGCTCTTCCTCGAGGACCTCGGGAATGACAAGGCGAAGCGTATCTACACCTCTCCCCAATGGGCAAATCTCGCTGCCACGCCCGCGCCCCGGGTCGACCTGCTGAACATGCGCAAGTACGCCTCCATGAACATCCAGTATTCCCGGGGCTGTCCCTTTGACTGCGACTTCTGCAACATCACCGTGCTCTACGGCCGCGTGCCGCGAACGAAGAGCGCGGACCAGGTCATCGCCGAGCTCAATGCGCTCTATGCCCGTGGCTGGCGGAGAGGCGTGTTCATCGTGGACGACAATTTCATCGGTAACAAGGGCAAGCTCAAGAAGGAGGTGCTCCCGGCCCTCATCGGATGGATGGAGGAGCGCAAACACCCCTTCACGCTGTATACCGAGGTTTCGATCAACCTTGCAGACGACGAGGAGCTGATGAGGCTCATGGTCAAGGCGGGGTTCGACCAGGTGTTCGTGGGCATCGAGTCACCGAACGACGAAAGCCTCGCGGAATGCAGCAAGCTCCAGAACCGGAACCGCGACCTTATCGCAAGCGTCCGGAAGATCCAGAAGGCCGGCCTCGAGGTCCAGGCCGGGTTTATCGTGGGGTTCGACAAGGACCCAGCGTCGATCTTCGAGCGCCTGATCGGTTTCATCCAGGAAAGCGGGATCGTGACCGCCATGGTGGGGCTCCTGAACGCGCCGCACGGCACCAAGCTCTACAGCCGCATGAAACAGGAAGGACGCCTTACGAGGGCAGCGACCGGCGACAATACGGACTTCTCCATCAACTTCGTCCCGAAGATGAGCAGCGAGGCCCTGCTGAACGGCTACCGCTCGATCCTCAACACGATCTACTCGCCGAAGCACTACTACGCGAGGGTGAAGAAGTTCCTCAAGGAGTATCGCCCCGCAACAAAGGCGCGGAGCTTCCGACCCCAGTTCAGCTACATCATGGCCGGGTTCAAGTCCGTGGTGCGCCTCGGCATTATCGGACGGGAGCGGTACTACTACTGGAAACTGTTCTTCTGGTCCCTGTTCAGAAAACCGAGGCTCTTCCCGCTCGCCATCACCCTGTCTATCTACGGGTTCCATTTCCGCAAGGTATTCGCGAGTCATGAGAAGACGCTGAGGGCGGCCGCGCTGAGGTAAAGAAAACTTCGCCGTGTCATGCCTGCGCCGGCACTCCCCCGCAGGCAGTTTAAACTTTTGCCGAATAAGTTCCGGCGAGCCCGGGAATCGAGGTGATGACGGAAAGACTGATAGAGGAATACTGATTTTTCTGGAGTATGATTTCAGGGAAGAGGAGTGAGAATCTCCCGCTGCCCCGCAGCCGTGAAGGGAACGAAAGCCCAACGATAAGCCACTGTCATGAGTAACATCATGGTGGGAAGGCGGGTGAGTAGGATCGAGCCCGAAGCCGGAAGACCTCAGGAACGACTATTCTCGCGGGAGGAATGACAACCATGAACTACAAGTTTTTCACGCACCAGGACTGCAGTTTTTATCCCTGCCACAACCTTCAGGAATGGAAATCCTGCCTCTTCTGCTGGTGTCCGCTGTATCTGCTCGATTGCGAAGGAGACTTCACCTACCGGAACGGCGTCAAGGACTGCTCGGACTGCGTCATTCCCCACACGGAGGAAGGATACGATTACGTCCTCGGAGTGGTGACCAGCAAGGTCTATGGCCGGTAAAACGTAAAGCAGGCAAGGCGTTTGGTAGAAGACCGATTGTCTGCGAGAAAATCGTCCTTCCCTTGTTTCACCTTACCTCACCTCATTACCAAAAAGCGCACAAACAGAAAAACGGCTCAGTAACGGGCGTCTTCTAAGATCTATACGGTGTCTTCCGCGATCGGGGCGAAGAGCGGACGCTAGCGGACAAAGTAGACGAGGGAGACGATAAGGCCGACAGCGATCACGATGCGCCGCAGCGCGGTGGGTTTGATCCTGCCGGCCATGCGCCCGCCCAGGGCGCCGCCCGCCAGGGCGCCGATGGCCATGATCAGCGCCGCGATCCACAGGACCTGGCCGGAAAAAAGAAAGAAGATCGCCGCGGCGATGTTGATGCTGAACGAGATGGCCTGTTTCAGCGCATTCAGCCGGGTGAGCGAATCATCCAAGACGAGCCCGATCACGGCCAGGACCATGACGCTCACGCCTGCTCCGAAATACCCCCCGTAGACGGCGGCGGGGGCCACGGGCAGTATCGCCATTGCTTCGTGCACGTGCCTGTGTCCTGTTCCGCTCATGCGGCCCGTCACCCAGGCGCGTATCCGGTCCTGGAACGCCAGCAGGACAACAGCGAGCAGGATGAGGTAAGGTATCAGGAGGCGGAACGTCTTGTCGCTCGTGTGCAGCAGCAGGACCCCGCCCGCGATCCCGCCCAGGACGCCCGAGGGAAGGAGATACCAGAGCCGCTTTCCCTGCCCCCTCAGGTCCTTCATCTGCGCGAAGGTCGCTCCGAGATACCCGGGGCAGAGAGCGACGGTGTTCGTCACGTTCGCGGCCACGGGAGGCACGCCGACGGCGGTCAGCATCGGGAACGTGATGAGCGTTCCTCCGCCGGCAAGGGCGTTCACGAGGCCGCCGGCAACGGCGGCCAGTCCTATGAGGAGAAGATCGAATCCCTGCATGAGGGGCCGGTTCCTTCGAGAGCGCTTCGGCCGAGGAGCGGCCGGGTAGATGGCCCGGCGCCGCTGCCGGTTCTCTCGCACTTGCTTGTAAGGAAGTGGACGTGATACGGGCCGGGACAGAAAGGGGAGCGCCCCTCAGAGGAACAGCCCTTCCACGATCGAGGCGTTCACCTGGTGGATCCATTTCATGATGCGGTGCCGGATGTCGTCCTTGAGGTCGTCGAAGCCGAGTCCCACGGCGTACTGACGGTCCTGCTTCCGGGCATGGAGCACCGTAGCGCGCACGGTGATGGTGCCCACCTCGATCAGGTTCAGCGTGACGCTCAGTTTCGACCCGATGCCGATCGGAGTCGGAACGTCCATCAGGCAGCCCGCCGGGCTGATGTTCTTCAGCACTGCCTTGTTCGTTTCATCGGCAAACCCTTCCAGCCAGTAGGTCACGGGGATGTCCACTGTCTTCCTCATGTACCTCCGGGCTCCGCCGGCGACGAGGATCGGTTCCGCGATCCAGACGGGCTGGTTCTTCCCCTTGAGCGTGGCGGGCTCCAGTTCCTTCCAGCTTGCCTGATTGCCGATCGCCTCGGCCACCGCCTTGCTCATCAGCACCTGACCCGGCTTCGCGATGCCGCAGAGGCGGGCCGCGATGTTGATGTTGTCGCCGATGACCGTATAATCCATGTGGTCTTCCGCGCCCATGTTCCCCATGACCACGTCGCCGCTGTTCAGGCCGATGCCGATGCTCACGGTGGTCTCGCCGGCCGCGGCCCGGGCCTCGTTCAGCGAGGCGCAGCAGCGCTGCATCTCGAGGGCGGCGCGGACCGCGTTGATCTCCATGCCCGGACCGTCGAAAATGGCCATAACCTCGTCGCCCACGAACTTGTCGACGATCCCGCCCCACTGGTGCACGACGGCGGTCTGCAGGTTCAGATAAATGTTCATCAGGCTGACCACGTCCTCGGGGCTCATTTTTTCCGAAAGCGACGTGAAGCCTCGGGCGTCGGAGAACAGGGCTGTCACGTACTTCCGCTCCCCGCCCAGTTTCAGCTGCGTCACGTCCCGGTGCTCCTTGATGTTCAGGACCGTAGACTGGGAGAGATACTTCTCCATCAGAAGCTTCTCCCGGAGGCTCAGGATCATCTGGTTGAATACGCCGGTCACCTTGCCGATCTCGTCGCCCGATTGGACCGCAACCAGCTTCCGCAGGTCTCCCCGGGCAACGACCTGGATGCCTTCGGCCAGCGAATCCAGCGGCTTCGTCATGACCCGCGCGAGCGCGAAGGAGCCGAACAGTCCGGCGAGAATGAAGCCCAGCGCGGTCCAGAGGTACGTCCTCTTCTGCGCGGTGATGGCCTCGTTGAGCGCCTTCTGCGACAGGCCGACGCGGGCGATGCCGATCCTCAGGTTCTTGGTTTTCAGGATGATGGGGGCCGCAGCATCAAGGACCGACTCATTGTTGACATGCGTTTCCTGGAAAAGCACGATGTCGGACCTGAGGGCGGCCAGGTCGCCGGGCGCTCCGAGCATGATCCCCTTCTTGGAGTAGTCGCTGTGGGCGAAGACCCTGCCGTCATCGTCCGCGACCATGGCGTAGACCACGTCGTCCCGCTTCAGGATGTCCTCGATCGTGGAGGCGACAGGCAGCTCCTGCTTGGTCAGGAGCCCCTCCTTGCCCACGCTGGCAAGCTGATACGCAAGCGTGGCGGCGCGCCGCTTCATCTCCGTCCGCAGGATCGCGTTCTGGCGGGTAAAGGTCACGACGCCGAGCGTGACGACCGCAAGCGACAGGATGATGATGAGCGTACCCGCGATCTTGTAACGCACGCTGATGGATGACAGGAACCGGATCAACCGCGCCGTGAGGGACGGCGTGTCAGCCGCACTTCTGCCGGCCTGCTGCGAAGGAGAGGCCGGGATCTTTTTCACGGCTGGCTGTTTGGCGGAAGCCTGGCCCTGCGCCTCGGACGAGCCGTTGCCGCCGCTGTCGGGCGTTGGCGTCATTTCTTCTCGATCTCCTTCAGGGTCTTCAGGATCTGGTCGATCTTCCTGATATTCTCCTGCGCCTTCATACCCAGGCTGCTGTTCGGGTTGATCTCCACGACCTGCTCGAAGGCATCCCGGGCCTCATCGTAGTTCTCCTTGGAATAGTTCTGAAGCCCCAGATCGTAATACCGCTGCTGTGCCTTCGGGTCCGCCGCGGGCCGGGCAGCGGGCTTTTGATGGGACGATGGCGGGGGCTGCGACCGGGCTGGTGCGTGTGTCTTCTTTACCGCGCAGCCGGGAAGGAGAATGGCCAACATTGCCAAGAGAAGGATCGTGCGAAGCAGCATTGATTTTCTTCTTTTCATACGTGAACAATGCGAAGTGTACCGCTGATTCGGTATCCCGATATCTGCTCCCTACCGTGGAACTGCAGGCCTCGCGCGGGATGATCGGACCTCATGGGGAACGGGTGCGGCCGTTTGTCGAAGCAAGCTTATCACACGGCAATTGCCGTTGTCAACTTCATTGCCCTTGCCCGCGGTCGGCGACAGGTTTGATCCCGCGGGCCTCGGAAGGGGCCGGAACGTTCAATCGCCGCTGCCGTCAATGACGGCGCGGATCTTCCGCAGCAGCTCGTTCACCGGCACGGGCTTCATGATGAAGTTGAATCCCGGTTCGATCAGGCCCTTCTGGTGCATGATGTCCGCCGTATAGCCGCTCAGGAACAGCGCCTTGATGCCGGGCTGGAAGATACTGATCTTGGTGTAGACCTCCCTGCCGTTCTTCTTGGGCATAAGCACATCGAGCAGCAGCAGTTTGACCCGGTCCTTGTTGTCCATGAACTTCCTGACCGCGTCCTCCCCGTCGACTGCCTCGATGACCTGGTAGCCGAACTCCCGCAGCATGTGGCTCGTCAGCTCCCGGACACTCTGATCATCCTCCGCGACCAGGATCGTCTCGGTCCCTCCCAGGATGGGCGGCAGGTCCACGGGCTGCTCCTCCCGCACCTCCGCGTCGGCCAGCGGCAGGCATATCTTGAACGTCGTACCTTTGCCCGCCTCGCTCGAAACAGCGATCATACCGCTGTGCTGCCTGATAATGCCGTAACTCATGGCAAGACCGAGGCCCGTCCCCTTCCCCAGTTCCTTGGTCGTGAAAAAGGGGTCAAAAATGCGCTCACGGGTCTTGTCATCCATGCCAACGCCCGAATCGGTCACGGTAATGAGGGCGTACCTGCCCGGCTTCCCGCACTCGTGCGCCTTCGCGGTTTCCTCATCGAGAACGAGCCGCTCCGTCTCGATGAACAGACTGCCTCCGCCGGGCATGGCGTCCCGTGCGTTCGTGGCGAGGTTCATGAGCACCTGTTCGAGCTGTCCGGAGTCGGCCATCACGGTGACGTCCTCGTCGCTCAGCATGGTCTTCAGATCGATGTCCTCGCCGATGAGACGCCTCAGGAGCAGTTCCACCTTCAGGATGATCTCGTTCACGCTCACGGGCCGGGTGTTCAGGACCTGCTTCCTGCTGTACGCGAGCAGACCCTGGGTCAGCGTTGACGCCCGGTTCGCCGCGGACATGATCTGCTCGGCGCTGTGCCTCAGCGGATCTCCCGCGTCCATTTTCATCTGGAGGATGCTGCCGTACCCGATGATGGCCGTAAGGATGTTGTTGAAGTCGTGCGCAATGCCGCCCGCCAGCGTGCCGATGGATTCCATCTTCTGCGAATGCCGGAGCTGCTCTTCGAGCCGCTTGCGCTCGGAGATATCGATCCCCACACCCACGATGTACTGCCTGCCGTTCAGGACCATCCGGTATCCCGTCAGGAAGAAATGCAGCACCATGCCGCTCTTTGTCACGAGCCGCGCTTCGAGGGCGGCCCTGCCCGTCGTGAACACCTCCTGCATGGCCTTCGCAACGGCGTCACGGTCCTGCCCGAAGAGTTCGAGCACGTTCTTGTTCGTCAGCTCTTCGACGGAATAGCCAGTCATTTCCTTTTCATGATTGTTCCAGCGGATCAGCCTTCCCTGCTCGTCGCAGACGTAGAAGACGCCCGGCAGGCTGTCGATGACCGCGTCGGAGAACCTCTTTTCCTGCAGCAGGAGATCGTCCGCTTTCCTGCGTTCCGTGATATCGATCCCGGTCGCGATGACATACTCCACGGACCCGTCCTGCGCGAGCAGCGCAGTATTGGACCACGCGACGAGCTTGCGCGTGCCGTCCCTTGCGACCCACTCATTCTCGTACCGGCTCGGGAACATGCCCGCGACCAGTTTCTGAAAGTCACCCTTCACCCCCTCTGCCTGTTCGGGAGGGACGAGCAGGTCCCAGGCAATTTTCCCCACTGCCTCTGCCGCAGGGTACCCGCTGATCTCCTCGCAGGCGCGATTGAAACGGACGATCGTTCCCGTGCGGTCCAGAACGAGCACGAGGGACGCCACCGTGTCAAGCACGGCATTCGTGAAATCCCGCTCCTTCTGCAGGACCGCTTCGGCCCTTTTCCGCTCCGTCACGTCGCGGGTTATTCCGAGGAGGGCGATGACCTCGTCCTTGTCGTTCCGGAGCGGAACCGCGTGGGTCTCCAGCCACAGCCTGCGACCCTGGATGCCGACCATCTCGAAGGCAAGGGTGCCGGACCCGCCCTGGAAAACGCGCTCCGTCAGCTTGATGAAAGCATCGCGGTGATCGGAGGTTATCAGGGGGCATATGGACCGGCCCTTGACCGTATCGAGAGACTCGGCCTGGATCATGTCGAGGCCGGCGCGGTTCATCATGATGAGCGTGCCGTCGGGGTTCAGAAGCTTGACGCACTCGGGCTCGCTGTCGATGATGGTCTGGAAGAGCTTCCGGCTGTCGCGCAGCTCCTGCTCCGCCTGTTCGCGGCCGGAAATATCATGAACCAGGGAAAGAATGCCGCTCATGCCGCCCGAGGCGTCCCGAAGGGTGGTATTGTACCACTCGGAGAGGAATTTCCTTCCTTCCCGGTTGATACCGGGACAGACCGCGGGCAGGGATTCTCCGCCGCGTCCCGCTGCCGCGCGCAGGCACTCGATATGCGAAGGGTCCGCGCTGAACATCAGCTCCCCGGCGTGCTTGCCCCGGGCTTCTCCGCAGGTCCAGCCGAAGATCCTTTCGGCCGCGCTGTTCCATTCGCGCACGCGATACTCGGCGTCCCAGAGTATGTATCCCAAGGGCATGCGGTCGATGCAAAGGTTCAGCAGCTGTTGCGCATCGAGGCACGGCGACTCGGTCCGTGCGGAATTGTGAAGACGATGGCTCATCGGAATATCCCTGCCATTTCAGCAGTTGACCTCGTGCCCGTACATCAGAGAGGTGCTTCGCACCCCGATGCTTCAATGATAGCAAAAAAGCAATTTTCTGTGCAACATAATTTTCCCTGTTTTTTTGCCGGAGAGGGCCGGGATGGCGCGGATTGACGAAAGAGCGGTGTCACAGCGTTCCGGGGTGATATCAAAGCGAGAATATTTCAGAAACCTCGTACCGGTCTGCCGTGTAGAGGGTCACGCCGCCGGAAAGCACGCTTCGGTGCGTCCTGAGCGCCACATCGGGATGGTTGTTCTGCTCGGAGAGATGGGAGAGGCAGGCCCACTTCAGCCTCTTTGCTTCTGAGGCGCGGCGCAGGAGCTCCGCTGCCTCGAGGTTCGAGAGATGGCCCCCGGGACCCTTGATCCTCTGCTTCAGATACGCGGGGTAGGGCCCCGCTGCCAGCATGTCGGGATCATAGTTGCTCTCGAGAAAGACGGCGTCAAGAGAGGCGACCACGGAAATGAGGTCTCTGAACACATGTCCCAGGTCGGTCATGATGCCGAGCCGTTTTCCCTCCGCCTCGACGATGAACGCGCAGCCGTCAGCGCCGTCGTGCGGGGTAGGAACCGACTGCACCAGCACGTCGCCAAACCTGATCTTGTCGCTCGAACGGAAATGCCGCACGTCCTTCAGGCTCCCGAGCGTGCACCGCGACGACGCCGCGGCGAGCGTGGCCGGCGTCACGTAAATGGGAAGGCCAAACTTGCGGTGGAAGACGCCGGCATGGCGGATGTGGTCTCCGTGGTCATGGGAAATGATCACCGCGTCGACGGCGCGGATGTCGCGTCCGTGCACGGCAAGACGGTCGGCGGCCTGCACGCCGCTGATTCCGGCGTCGAAGAGAAGGCGCGCCTCCCGCGTTTCGACATAAATGCAGTTGCCGCTGCTCCCCGACTGTAGCGAAATGGCGATCATGACCGGCTTCACTGTAACAGTGATTCGACTTCTTGTCAACCAGGATAAGGTGAATCGGTCAGACAGCATGGCATCCGGGGCTCGAAGCCTCTGTTATCACCTTTGCAACCCCCGTGGTATCATGCCTGCCTAGGAACTTTTCGCGGAATTGTGACCCGGCGGATGTGATCGGCCTGCTGAATATTCAAGGGTCATGGATCATGATGCAGCGAGCTGCAAGAAGAATTTCTTTTTCTGAAGGGATATAAAATTTGGGGCATCACATCATATAAATTCAGCATAGATATTGTCCGATATTGACTTGACACCGTCCGATTCCGGACAGAATAGTTGCTGAGTATTTTGCAATCTGCTGTAAATGCACCCATTTTTTTATGGCATTTTATTTGCTCATCATCGTACATGCATTGAGCAGGAAAGGTGGGGTGAAGCCATGAGTGTTTTGATCGAGAGGAAAGTGCCATCCATTACCAACAAGGCCAAGCTGAACTGCTGGGAGTATAAAAAATGCGGACGCCAGCCCGGCGGTCACAAGGCAAGCGAACTGGGCATCTGCCCTGCCACGATCGATCATGGGCTTGATGGCACCCACGGGGGAAAGAACGCGGGACGTGCCTGCTGGGTGGTCGCCGGATCGCTGTGCGGTGGAAAAATCCAGGGTACCTACGCGAGAAAACTGCTGAACTGCTGGCGCTGTGAGTTCATGATCGCGGTGAAGCTGGAGGAGGATGACATGCCGTTCGGTTTTTCCCATACCCGTCTCGGCATGGTGCGGTCTCTCGAGAAGCAGAGAGCGGAAGGTTCGGAGCCGAAGGAGCAGCCCGTACCCGGGGAGATGCCGGGTCTCCGCCATCCGCACCGGGAGGGCGGACCGGCATGATTTTCTCTTGAGGGCGCGCCTGCCGTTGTTTATAATGAACCCATGCAGGCACCTTCAGCCCTCACGAATGTCAGCATTGTGCTGGTGGATACCAAGACCGCGGAGAACATCGGCTCCGTTGCACGATGCATGATGAACATGGGCCTTTCCCGACTGGTGCTCGTGAGGCCGCCCCGCGACCGGGACGGCGCCCGGAAGCTCGCAGCGGGAGCCGGGCAGATACTGGACGCGGCAGCGGAATACTCCTGCCTGCGCGATGCAGTTTCCGGTCTGAACCTGGTAATCGGAGTATCGCGCCACCGGGGCAAACTGCGCCGGAATGTGCACACGCCCCGCGAAGCAGCCGCCGATGTCCTTCCCCTGCTTTCCGCGAATACCGTTGCACTGGTCTTCGGGAACGAAGTGAACGGACTGGACCGTGAGGACCTGGCGAACTGCCACGAATTCATCGCGATTCCGTCGTCGGACGCGTTTCCCTCCCTGAATCTGTCCCACGCCGTCATGGTGGTGGCCTATGAGTTTCTTGTGGCGGCCCAAGGTCCGGTCACCCCGGACAGCGCCGAAGTGGCGGTGCAGGACGAACTCGAGCAGTTCTATGCCCATCTGGAGGCGACCCTCCGGGAGATCGGGTTTCTCGATGGACGGCATCCGGACCGGATCATGTTCGCGATGAGGCAGCTGTTCGGACGAACGCGTCTCGACTCGAGGGAGGTCAGCATGCTCCGCGGCATACTCAGGAATGTTGGCCGTACGAGCAACGGAAGCGGTTGAAATGGACAAGCCTCAAGCCATGATTATCATATGATCTTCATCCAGCATCTCCGATTGACAGCTTTTTTCCGGATCGGTAAAATACTTTAGTTCTATTAAAATAAGCATCCACGCAGAGGTTGAAAAGGATCAAAGCCAGATATATGCAATCATAATCTTACGAACAGGGGGAGTATTGAGAGATGGCCAAGCTGAACGAAGCGGGACACATGGTTCTTGAGAGTGCCGGGAAAATGAACTGCTGGGAACACAAAAAGTGCGGACGCCAGCCGGGCGGCAGTAAATCGGCCGAGCTGGGCATCTGTCCGGTCACGATCTATGCCGAGCTCGACGGCGCCCACGGCGGCAAGAATGCCGGCAGGGCGTGCTGGGCCATTGCGGGGTCGCTCTGCGGCGGCAAGGTCCAGGGGACCTATGCGCAAAAGCTGCACAACTGCTGGCGGTGCGATTTCATGAACAGGGTGAAGCAGGAGGAAGAGCCGAACCCGCATGGTTTCTCGGCGACCCGGCTGGGGATGGACAAAGTGATTGAGAAGCAGAATGCGAAGTCGGCCGTGGCACCTGCCGCCGGCCAGGAGCAAAAGCGTCATTGATCAGGCCGCAGGGCGGGCCTTTCGCTTTGCGTGAACCAGTGGTTATTTTTCGAACGGAACAGAGAACCACAGCATCAGCAGACGGAATCCTGCGGGCTGTGGTTTTCTTTCTAAGCCCTAATCCGCCTGCCTTCTTAAAAACGTGGGCTTGTCCAGGTCCTCGCTGTCGATGCCGAGAGCCTCGTTCTTGAACTCGAAGGCCTCCTGCTGCCGCCGCCTGGGCTTCTCGACGACCTTCATGTACTCCTTCAGGTTGACCGGCCGCTTCACCCGCTCGCGGATGCCCTCCTCGTCGAATCCGGTGGCGATCACCGTCACCATCACCTCTTCGCTCATAACGGGATTGATCACCGCACCGAAGATGATGTTCGCTCCCGGGTCCACCTCTTCCTTGATGATCGCCGAGGCTTCGTTCAGTTCGTAGATGCCCATGTCGTTGCCGCCGGTGATGTTCAGCAGCACGGCGCGGGCGCCCTTGATGGAGCCGTCCTCGAGCAGCGGGCTCGCGATCGCCTTCTGGGCCGCCTCCATCGCCCTGTTCTCGCCGCGCGCGACGCCCGTCCCCATGACCGCCCTCCCGCGGTTCGCCATCACCGTCTTCACGTCGGCGAAGTCGACGTTCACGTAGCCCGGGATCATGACCACGTCGGAGATCCCCTTGACCGCCTGGCCCAGCACGTCATCGGCCAGCCGGAAGGATTCGAGCAGCGTCGTCCGCTTCTCGGCCAGGTTGAGCAGCCGCTCGTTCGGGATCACGATGAGCGCGTCCACGTTCTTCTTGAGCTCGGCAATGCCTTCATCGGCCTTCTGCATCCGGGCCACGCCTTCGAAGGTGAACGGCCTGGTCACGACGGCCACCGCGAGCGCGCCGACCTCGCGGGCGAGCCCCGCGATCACCGGCGCCGCGCCCGTGCCCGTGCCGCCGCCCATGCCCGCCGTGATGAAGACCATGTCCGAGCCGGCGAGGGCCGCCTTGATCTTCTCGGCGTCCTCCAGCGCGGCCGACCGGCCGATCTCGGGATTGGCGCCCGCCCCGCGTCCGTTCGTGATCTTCGAGCCGATCTGCAGCTTCGTGGTTGCCTGCACGCGGTCCAGGGCCTGCATGTCCGTGTTCGTCACGATGAACTGCACACCCAGGATGTCGGATTTGACCATGGTGCTGACGGCGTTGCTCCCGCCCCCTCCGACGCCGATGACCTTGATCACCGCCGGCAATCTTTCCTCCTCGAATTGGAACATCCCGCTTGCCCTCCTCTCCTCCCGCGCGTCCGGGCAAGGTCCCTGCCGCTCTCCCCCGCCCTCGCCCGCGACAAAATCCATGATGTCCTGGAAACCTAATTCGAGCTTATCGTCCATGACCCCTCCGGGTGATTCATAAAAGCATTGGAAATTGAAGATTGTTAATTCTCGATATTCAGTTTGAACGCACGCCTTACCTTTGATATTTGCAATTTGCCCTTTGCATTATTCAATGCGGCTTCAACCGCTAAATGTACTCTCCCAGCCACTTCCAGATCCGGTTCAGCGCGCCCCCGCCCTTGAACTTGCGCGGGGCCTCACGCTGGTTATCCGCACCGTAGAGCACGAGCCCGACGCCCGTCGCGTAGATCGGGCTGTTCACGACATCCATGAGGCCGCCGATGTCCCGCGGTGTGCCGCGCCGGATCGGCAGCCCGAGGAAGCGCTCCGCCGCCTCCTGCATACCCTCCATGAGTGCGACGCCGCCGGTGATCACGATGCCCGATGCGAACATGTCCTCGAACCCGGTCTTCTTGAGCCGCTGCTGGACCATGCCGAAGAGCTCCTCCACGCGGGGCTCGATGATCTCCGACAGTATCTGGCGCGACAGCAGCCGGGGGGGCCGCCCGCCCACGCTCGGCACGTCCAGGGTCTCCTCGTGCTTGACGAGCGATGACAGCGCGCACCCGTACTTGATCTTGATCTTCTCGGCCTCGGACGCCGGGGTCCGGAGGCCGATCGCGATGTCGTTCGTCAGGTGGTTTCCGCCGATGGGCAGGACCTCGGTGTGCCAGAGGCTTCCCTCAAGGAAGAGCGCCACGTCCGTCGTCCCGCCCCCGATGTCCACCACGACCACGCCCAGGTTCTGCTCTTCCTCGGTCAGGACGGCTCTGCTCGACGCGAGCGGCTGCAGCGCCAGGTCGCTCACATGGAGCCCGGCCCGCGAGCAGCTCTTCACGATGTTCTGGATCGAGGTCAGCGCCCCGGTGATGATATGCACCTTGGCCTCGAGCCGGACGCCGAACATGCCGAGGGGGTCCTTGATGCCATCCTGGTCGTCGATGATGAACTCCTGCGGGAGCACGTGGAGGACCTGCTGGTCCATGGGGATGTTCACCGCGCGGGCGGCGTCGATCACCCGCGCAATGTCCGTGGCCCCCACTTCCTTGTTCTTGATGGCCACGACCCCGCGGGAATTGATGCCCTTGATATGGCTTCCGGAGATGCCCACGTACACCGAATTGATCTCGACTCCGGCCATCAGCTCCGCTTCCTGCACCGCCTTTTTGATGGATTCGACGGTGCTGTCGATGTTCACGACCACGCCCTTCTTCAGGCCGAGAGACGGGCTGATGCCGATGCCGATGATGTCCACCTGGCCGCCATCCTTGACCTCGCCCACGATGGCGCAGACCTTGGTCGTGCCCAGGTCCAGGCCGACGATCACATTGTCAAGTTTTTTCACCACGGCGTCCTCCGTTTTGCACAGGCTCCCCCTGCCGGCATCCGCATGAGCAGTCGGGATCGATCGTCCCGTCACGATCGAAAGCGTCTCGGGCTTCGCTGTTGATCAGTGGCGCTGATCGGCAGGCAGCCGCTTGTTGCCGGGATTTTTTTTCGCGCCCATCACTCCCGGGCCCCGGGCCGTTTTCACCGCCATCACTGCGGCCTGGCTCTCGGCGCGGAGGTCCACATAGGCGATGTCCAGATTGCGCTGTTTCACGTCCGCCATCACCTCGGCGAGCCGGCGCAGCTTCTCTGCGTACCTGCCGCTTCCGATCTTGAACTCATGGCCGGCGTACACGACGCTCAGTGATTCCGGCGATGCCGCCCTGATCGTGACGTCGGCGGGCTTCCACCCTCCCCGGGATTCGATCTCGGCCAGGAGTGTCAGCGCCTCACTCAGGCGGTCCGTCATGACGGACTCCCCGGGACGCGTTCTCAGGTCCCTGATCACCACGGTGGGCAGCTGCCGTTCGGCTGCCGACTCCTGCACAGCCCGGTCGATCACGAATTCCTCGTGATCGACAAGATAGCGGCCCATATCGGTCTCGAGCACCGCTGCAGGAACGCGCTCGACGACTTCCATCGTAATCCTGTTCGGCAGGCGCCGGTGGATCCTTACGTCCCTGATCCAGGGATTGGCGCGGGCCCGCCGCGCAGCTGCCTCGAGGTCGACACGGAAGATGTTCTGGCCCGTAAAGGGTCCCACGATGCTCTTGAGCTCGGCATCCTTGATCTCATGCACCCCCCTGACGTCGACGCCCGATATCTGGAACCAATCGGCATGGGTAATCATGCCGTAGGCCTGCCAGGAAAGCCAGACCGCCGCCGCGGCCAGAAGGAGGACCAGGACCGGGAGAACGCTGCCCAGAAGCCTTGACAGGGAGGCGCCCCCCTTCCTCCTTCCGCGGCCGGCCTCGACGCGCTTGACGCTCCCCCGGCCTGCTCTGCTTCGGTGTTTTGCGGGAACCTTTACGTTCTTATAGTCGCGCACAATCCATCCGCCGGCAGTATCTCGCGCCCTTGCCGATCATCACTTCTCCGCCACCGCCATCCGCAGGATCTCCTCGACGAGGTCCGGGAAGGATATCCCGACGCCCCTCGCGATATCCGGCAGCAGGCTCGTTGCGGTCATGCCCGGCAGGGTGTTCACTTCCAGGATGTACGGATCTCCGGCATCGTCGATGATGAAGTCCACGCGGCTGTAGCCGCGGCAGCCGATGGCACGGTGCGCGGCCAGGCCCGCCCGGAGCGTCCGCTGATACACGGCCTCGGGGAGCCGAGCCGGGAAGAAGTGGTCCGACATCCCTTCCTTGTATTTGGCCTCGTAATCATAGAAGATGTTCTTCGGTACGATCTCGATGGCGCCGAGGGCCCGTTCGCCGAGGACGCCCACCTGCACCTCTTTGCCCTTCATGAACTTCTCGATCAGGATCTCTCCGCCGTAACGGAAGGCGAGCTCGATCGCGTTGCCGGCCTCCTCCTTCGTGAAGACAAGGCTTACGCCCACGCTCGATCCCTCGGCATGCGGCTTGACCACGGCAGGCAGACCGATGCGCGCGAATGCCTCTCCGGCCTTTCCGGCATCGGCCCGGCTCAGCACTTCGTAGGGGCCGACGAGCAGGCCCTGCGACCGGAAAACCTGCTTCGAGACGGTCTTGTCCATGCCGATGGCGCTCGCGAGAATGCCCGAGCCCGTGTAGGGGATGCCCATCACTTCGAGCATGCCCTGGATGGCCCCATCCTCGCCGAACTTCCCGTGGAGCGCGATGAAGGCCGCCTCGACGCCCTTCGCGCGGAGCGACGCGGCCACGTCCCTGCCCACGTCGATGGCGACCGGGCCATACCCCTTTTCCTGCAAAGCCTTCAGGATGGCGGCGCCGCTCGCGAGCGACACCTCGCGCTCGGATGAGAGGCCGCCCATGAGGACGCCGATCTTTTTGTTCGTAACGAGAGCCATAGAATCTATTCCCTCTGCCGTGCATGGTCACGAATCTTCACGAATGAAACAGATTTTTCTTCACCTTCATTCGCGTTCATTCGCGGCGGCTGCTGTTTCAGTCTTCCCCGATGATCTTGATCTCCGGCTCGAGCCGGACGCCGTGCGTGTCCAGGACGGCCTGCTTCATGATCTCCATGAGCCCGAGCACGTCCTTCGCCGTCGCCTTGCCCGTGTTTATGATGAAGTTGGCATGCTTCTCGGAGACCTGCGCACCGCCGACGCTCCGACTTTTCAGGTGCGCCGACTCGATCAGCCTGCCCGCAGCTTCCTCCTGGGGGTTCTTGAAGATGGAGCCGGCGCTCGGCGCCCCCCAGGGCTGGTGCTGCTTCCTCTTGTCCTGCAGCTCCTTGACGTGCGCCCTGATCTTCTCCTTGTCCCCCCGGCGCAGAACCACCCGGGCCGCGACGACGACGTGGCCCTCGGGAACGTTCGCGGTCCGGTAGCCGAACCCCATCTCATCCCGCCCCCGCTCGACCAGCTCGCCGGTGGGCGCGATCAGCGTCACCGCCTCGATGATGTCTCCGATCTCTCCCTCCGCGGTGCCGGCATTCATACAGACCGCCCCGCCGACCGTCCCCGGAATGCCGGTCGCAAACTCGAGCCCGGTGAGCCCCTGTTCCAGGGCAAAGGCGTGCAGCTTCGGAAGGGCGGCGCCCGCCTCGGCGGAGACAACCACGAACGTCCCGCCCACGGACCGGTACTCCCGCTCCATCCTGATCGCGTCCATGCGCTGGAGGCTGATCACCACGCCGCGGAACCCGCCGTCGCGCACGAGGAGGTTGGTGCCTCCCCCCAGGATGAAATAGGGCTGGCCCGCCTTCCTGACCTCGCGCAGCAGGACCCGCAGGTCCTCGGCGTCCGCGGGATAGGCGAGGAGGTCCGCAGGACCACCGATGGTGAAGGACGTATGCCGGCTCAGTGGTTCATTCCGTTTCTGCTCACCCTTAATGGCTATCGTTTCCATATCTCATTTTCTCCAGGACCTGCTCCCCGATCTTCCAGACATCGCCTGCGCCGAGCGTGATCAGGAGATCACCCTTCCTGAGCACGCCGAGCAGGTGGTTCACAACGGTGTCCCTGTCGGGGAGGAACGTTACATCCTTATGGCCATACCGCTTGATGCCTTCGTAGAGCGCGTGACCGGAGACGCCGGGAATCGGCTTCTCTCCGGCCGCGTAAATCTCCATGACGATCAGCGTGTCAGCCTGGTTGAAGGCGGTGAAGAAATCCTCCATCAGGTGCTGCGTCCGGCTGTACCGGTGCGGCTGGAACACGACCACGACGCGCCTCTCGAGGCCCGCGGCGGCGGCCGCCAGCGTCGCCTTCACCTCTGTCGGGTGATGGCCGTAGTCGTCCACGACGATGACGCCGTTCACCTCGCCCTTGACGGTGAAACGGCGCTGCACACCGCTGAACTCCCTGAGCGCCTTCCGGATGACCTCGATGTCGATTTCCAGCTGCCGGCCGACCGCGACTGCAGCGAGGCTGTTGCTGATGTTGTGGAGGCCGGGCACGGAGAGCTCGAACCAGCCCAGGTCCTGGTCGCGATGCACGACCTTGAAGCGGGCCCCGAGGGGCTTGAGGGACACTTCCTTTGCCTGGTAGTCGGCCTGCGAGCTCATGCCGTAGGTCTCGAAGCGCTTCTGCACATGCGGGATGAGCGCCTGGATGTGGGGCTGGTCCAGGCACAGGATCGAGACGCCGTAGAACGGGACCTTGTTGATGAAGGTGAGAAAGGCGTCCTTGATCTCGTCGATGTCCTTGTAAAAGTCGAGGTGCTCCGCGTCGATCGTGGTCACGACGGCGATCGTCGGCGAGAGCTTGAGGAAGCTCCCGTCGCTCTCGTCGGCCTCCGCCACGAGGAACTCGCCCTGGCCCAGCTTCGCGTTCGTGCCGATGCTGTTCAGTTTGCCGCCGATCACGACCGTCGGGTCGATGCCGCCCGCCGCGAGCACCGTCGCCACCATCGAGGTCGTCGTGGTCTTGCCGTGGGCGCCCGCGATCGCCACGCCGTACTTCAGCCGCATGAGCTCGGCCAGCATCTCCGCCCGGGGTATGACGGGGATCTGCTGCTCCCGGGCTGCGATCACCTCGACGTTGTCGTCTTTCACGGCCGACGAGATGACCACCACGTGCGGCGCCGTGACGTTCTCAGCCCGGTGGCCGATCGCGATCTCGCCGCCCAGCTTTCTGAGACGCTCCGTTGTGTCCGACTCCCGCATGTCCGAGCCCGACACCCGGTACCCGAGGTTCAGCAGCACCTCGGCGATGCCGCTCATGCCGATGCCGCCGATGCCGACAAAATGAATGTGTTTAATCTTTTTGAACATAGTCCTTGCAGATCCCTGCGATCTCCTCTGCGGCCGTATTTGCCAGGGGAGCCGCTCCCGCCGGCCTTGCCCCGGCATATTTTGCGATAAGACCCGCCAGCAGCTCAGGCGTCAGGTCCTTCTGAATGATCACCTCGGCCGAGCCGCGCGCCGCCAGCGTCCTCGCGTTGTGCTCCTGGTGGTTGTCCGCGGCAAAGGGAAAGGGAACGAGGATCGCCCGTTTCCCGCAGACCGCCAGTTCGGCCACGGTCGTGGCTCCCGAGCGCGACACCACCAGGTCCGCCGCGGCGTATGCCCCCGCCATGTCATGGATATAGGGAAGCACAACGGCCCTGACCCCCGCGGTCCGGTATCCTGCGCCCACCTCTGCGGCGTCCCTCTCCCCGGTCTGGTGCAGGACCTGGAGGCCGGGGACGTCCTTCAGCAGCGCGGCAGCAGACCGCATGGCCGCGTTGATCGCGTGCGCGCCGCCGCTCCCGCCCATGACGAAGAGCGTGAAGCGGTCCTGGTCGAGCCCGAAGTGCCTGAGCGCCGACTCGTGGTTTCCCCGCTCGATCCCCTTTCGGACGAGCGGACCGGTCTCATAGGTCTTCCGCTTCGCGAAGAAGCGCTGTGCGTCCGCTCCCGGAAAGCAAAGGATCACCTTGTCGGCAATCCTGCCGATCATCCTGTTCGCCATGCCGGCGTACGAATTCGGCTCGACCACGAGCACCGTGATGCCCGTCGCCCAGGCCGCGAGCGCCATGGGCCCGGAGGAATACCCGCCCACGCCGATGACGATGTCGGGCCTCACCTCATGGATCAGACGCGCGCACTGGACCAGGCTCCGGGGCAGCGTCACGATCGTCTTCAGGATTGCGAGAAACTTCATGCCCTTGAGCTTGCCCACGCTGATGAATCGTATTGGTAGCCCCTCCCGGGGCAGCACCTTCGCCTCGATCCCCTGTTCGGTACCCACGAACAGCACATTGCTGCCCCGCACCTTCAAGAGCTCCCGGGCAATGGCGATGCCCGGATACAGGTGCCCCCCCGTGCCTCCGCCTGCGATGATTACCTTCATGGCTCTCTGCGTCCTTTTCCTGACCCCTCACTCTGAAGCCTCACGTCTCACGCCGTATAACCCGCGACTCGTTATGCCGCCTCCCTCGATACGTTCAGCAGCACGCCGACGGCCGCCATGGTGATCACGAGCGACGATCCCCCGTAGCTCACGAGGGGAAGAGCGATGCCCTTGGTGGGGAGCAGGCCGGTCACGACGGCCATATTGATCATGCCCTGCAGGCAGATCAGGAGCGTGATCCCCAGCGCGAGCAGTCTCGTGAACACGTCGCGCGCTGCGATGGCGATGCGTACCCCGCGCCACAGGATGACCAGGAACAGCACCAGAACGACCAGCGCGCCGATCAATCCGAGCTCTTCGCCAATCACGGCATAGATGAAGTCCGAATGCCGTTCCGGAAGGAACAGCAGCTTCTGCCTCCCCTCGCCCAGCCCCCGGCCGAACACGCCTCCGCTCCCGAAGGCCAGGAAGGACTGGATGATCTGGTGCCCGGACCCCTGGGGATCGGACCAGGGGTCGAGGAACGCCGTGATCCTGCGCAGCCGGTAGGCCTTGTGCGCGACGGCAAAAAAGACAAGGGGCAGGGCCGCGGCGGCCGTGCCGCCCAGGTGCAGGACGTTCGCCCCGCCCGCGAACAGCAGGATGCAGGCGACCCCCGCGAGGGTCATCGCGGCCCCGAAGTCGGGCTGCCGGATCGCCAGAAGCAGGAAGGCGCCGACCACGACATAGGCCGGGACCAGCCCGTTCGTGAAGTCGCGGATCCGCTCCCCCTTCTTCGCGATGAAGTAGCTCAGGTACACGACCAGCGCGAACTTGGCGAGCTCCGACGGCTGGAACGACAGCATGCCGAACCGCAACCAGCGGCGGGATCCGTTGATCTCCCTGCCGACGCCGGGAACGAGCGTCGCCGCGAGCAGCGCCAGGGACACGAAGAGGAGCGCGAGCACCACGCGCTGGTCCGCGAACAACCGGTGGTCCAGCCGCATCGTCACGGCCATGGCCGCAAGGCCGGCGATAGCCCAGAGGAGCTGGCGTTTCATGAAGAAGGCGGCATCGTCATAGGTCGTGAGCGCCACGATGCTGCTCGAGCTGTAGACCATCACCACGCTCACGATCAGGAGCGACAGGATGGCGAGGAGCAGCGTGCGGTCGTACTGTCCTTTATGGCTTGTTGCGGTCATCATTTCGTATGCTCTCTCGCGCGGAACGCGGAGTGCGCCGGCGCCGGTCCCAGTGCCCCCTCGTGCTCCGAGCAACACGCCCGCGCTACAGCGTGTGCACCGCCTCCTTGAACTGCCTCCCGCGGTCCTCGAAATCCTTGAACATATCAAAGCTCGCGCACGCCGGGGAAAGCAGCACCACGTCGCCATGCGACGCCCGCGAGGAGGCGAGCGCGACCGCATCCTGGAGCGTCTCCGCGAAGACCGTCTCGGTCGCGGTGCCGAGGGCCCTGGCCATGGCGTCGGCAGCCTTGCCGATCAGGATCAGCAGCTTCACTCTTTGCCGGAACAGATCATGGAGCGGGCTGAAATCGCTGCCCTTGTCCAGACCCCCGGCGATAAGGATCACGGGCCGGGTGAACCCCTCGACGGACTTGACCACCGCCCCGACGTTCGTGCCTTTGGAGTCGTTGATGTAGGTGACGCCGTTCTTTTCGCGCACGAACTCCAGGCGATGTTCGAGGCCGGGGAATTCCCGGAGAACGGCCGCGACGGAGGCATCGTCGGCGCCCGCCAGCAGGGACATTGCCGCCGCGGCAAGAGCGTTCTCGAGGTTGTGCACGCCCTTGATTCTGATCTCGTCAGCCCGCAGGATTCGCCGGCCGTTGAACGTCAGCCATCCGTCGAGCACGCAGGCCCCCGGGTTGAACCGGAGCCGGCGCGAGAAGGGTATGACCGTGGCCGCGCTCCGCCTGGCCATGGCCTTGACGATGTCATCGTCGAAGTTCAGAACGAGGAAGTCCCCCTTCCGCTGGTTCCGGAAGATCCGGGCCTTTGCCTCCGCATATTCCCCGATGCTGCGGTAGCGGTCGAGGTGGTCCTGGGTGACGTTCAGGACCGAGGCGACCTTCGGCCGGAAGGTCTCGATGTCCTCGAGCTGGAAGCTCGACAGCTCCGCCACGATCCAGTCCCGCCCCCTGAGCGCCGCCGGATCCCCGGTCAGGGCGTTGCCGATGTTCCCGGCCACGAGCACCTTCTTCCCGGCGCGCTCGAGCATGAGGCCCGTAAGCGTCGTGACCGTTGACTTGCCGTTCGTTCCCGTGATCCCTACATAGGGCGCGTCGGACAGGAGCCAGGCAAGCTCGAGTTCGCTGATCACCTTCACGCCGCGCCGCCGCGCCGCCAGCACCTGAGGGATCTTGGGAACGCCGGGTGAGAGCACGACAAGATCGGCCTCCCGGAAGATCCGGTCCGGATGTCCGCCTGCTTCCACAGAGATGGCCCTTGTGCCGAGCGCTTTCACCTGGGCGACAAGCTGATCGAGCGGCTTTTTGTCCGTCACCGTGACGCGGGCACCCAGCGCGTGGAGCGCCCGCGCCGCGGCAATGCCGCTCCTGGCCATGCCCACGACCGTCACCCGCTTGTTCTTGAAATCCGGTTTCACCCCGCCTCCACATCAAAATCTTTTCACCACAGAGATCACAGAGGAGATTCAAAAGAATTTAGGAATAAACAACGTTGTGTTATTTTTTTTATCTTCCCTTTTCTAGCTTCTCACTTTTCTCTGTGACCTCTGTGGTTAAAAATCTTCTTTCTCACCTCAGCTTCAGCGATCCCAGCGATACCAGCGCCAGGATGACCCCCACGATCCAGAACCGCGCGATCACCTTGGACTCGGGCCAGCCGATCTGCTCGAAGTGGTGGTGGATCGGCGCCATCCTGAAGACCCGCTTGCCCGTGAGCTTGAACGATGCGACCTGGAGCGCGACGGACAGCGTCTCGGCCACGAAAATGCCGCCGACAACGACCAGGATCAGCTCATGCTTGGTAACGACCGCGAGGGTGCCCAGGGCGCCGCCGAGCGACAGCGATCCGACGTCTCCCATGAAGACCTCGGCCGGGTGGGCGTTGTACCAGAGGAACCCGAGGCTCGCGCCGAGCAGCGCGCCGCAGAAGATCACGAGCTCTCCGCTGCCCGGGATGTAGAGGATCCTCAGATACTCGGCCGTGATCCGGTTTCCCCCGACGTACACGATCACGGCATTCGCCGTGGCCGCGATGCCGACGAGTCCGATGGCCAGCCCGTCCAGGCCGTCCGTCAGGTTGACCGCGTTCGAGGAGCCCACGATGACGATGGCGACGAAGGGAATGTAGAACCAGCCGAGATCGAGCAGAAAGCTCTTCATGAACGGCACGGACAGCAGGGTCGCGTTCCGGTCGCCGGAAAACTTGAACAGGAACAGGGCGACGGCCAGCGAGGCCGCGATCTGCAGCCCGAACTTCTGCGTTGCCGAGAGCCCCTTGGACCGTTTCTTCACCACCTTGAGGTAGTCGTCCCAGAAACCGATCCCGCCGAAGGCTGCCGTGGCAAAGAGCACGACCCAGACGTACTTGTTCGACAGGTCGGACCAGAGCAGGGCTGACGACACCAGCGCCATGATGATCAGGATCCCGCCCATGGTCGGCGTGCCCTGCTTCGAGAGGTGTGTCTTCGGCCCGTCGTCGCGCACGTGCTGTCCGACCTTGAGCCTCCGGAGCCAGGCGATCACCGGCTTGCCGAAGAGAAAGCTCACCAGGAGGGCCGTGAGCACCGCGCCCGCGGCCCTGAAGGTGATGTACTTGAACACGTTGAAGCCGCTTACCAGCTTACTCAGCGGATACAGCAGGTGGTACAGCATCAGAATTCCTCCAGGATCTTTTCCATCTTCATGCCGCGCGATCCCTTGACCAGCACGGCGTCGCCATTCCGCGAATGCGCCCGAAGCAGCTCCGCGGCCTCCCGGTGCGATGCGGCAGCGAACAGACTGCCCTTCGGCATCCCTTCCGCGGCTGCACCCTCGAGGATATGGCGTGCGAGCGTTCCGAACGCGATGACCGCGTACACACCGAGCCGCGCGGCGATCCTGCCCGCCTCGCGGTGTTCCCCGGGGCCGGCATCGCCCAGCTCCAGCATGTCGCCCAGGACCGCGACGGACCTCGCGCCGGGCCTGAGCGTGACCAGCGTCTCGAGCGCCGCCCGGACCGACCCGGGGTTGGCATTGTAGCAGTCGGCCAGCACGGTCCTCCCGTGCAGGACCTTGATCTCGGACCGCATGGCGACCGGGGCGAACTCCTCGAGCCCGTCCCGGACGGCTTCGAGGGGCAGTCCCAATGCCGTTGCCGCGGCGGCGGCCGCGAGGGCGTTGGAGATATTGTGCCTTCCGACCGACCGGAGCCGGACCTTCGCCTGCTCGCCCCCGCTGGTCAGGGTGAAGTCGGTCGAGTCCTTTTCCTGACGGATGCCGGACGCCGTGACGTCGGCCTTCCGGTCGACCCCGTAGGTGATGACCTTCCCGCTCCACCTGCTCCTGAGCAGATCGAAATAGCGGTCGTCGGCATTCAGCACGGCGGTCCCCCCGGGCTTCAGGTTCGCGAGAAGCTCCGCCTTTGCCTCGGCAACCGTGTCCGTTGAGCCCAGGAACTCCAGGTGGGCCGGCCCGATGTTCGTGATGACGCCAACATCGGGATTGACGAGCCGGCCGAGCAGATCGATCTCGCCGAGCGCGCTCATGCCCATCTCGATGACTGCGGCCCGGTGCCCGCTATCGAGTGTGAGCAGCGTGAGCGGCACGCCGATGTGGTTGTTGAGATTCCCCTCGTTCTTGAGAACCGGACCCCTGCGCCTGAGGATGCTGGCAAGCATTTCCTTGGTCGTGGTCTTGCCGTTGCTGCCCGTGATGCCGGCAAAGGGGACCGCAAATTTTTTCCGGTGCGTCAGAGCCATCTCCTGGAGGGAGAGCAGCGTGTCCTCTACGGCGAGGATGTTCTTGATGCCGCCCAGGCTTTCATAGCGCAACTCCAGCGCGGACCTGTCCACGAGCGCGCCCCAGGCCCCCTTCTTGATAGCATCGCGAACAAAATCGTGGCCGTCGAACCGGTCTCCCTTGAGGGCTACGAAGAGTTCACCTTCCTTGATGTTCCTGGAGTCTATGGACACGCCCTTGATCTCCATCCGCTCCATCCTCTCGAGAAGTTCGTCCAGCTGCTTTTTTTCAGGATCGTTCATATCAAACCACGGAACAGAGAGGTCAAAACACAGAAGGCGGACTAAACTCGTTCATCAAGCGCCACCAGTCCATGCTCTGTCATCTGCCCCCTGTCTTCTGCCTCTTCCGTATCTCTTCCCGTGCTACCTCGCGGTCGTCGAAATGGTGCTTCGTCGTGCCGACGACCTGATAATCCTCGTGCCCCTTGCCGGCGAGCACGACCACGTCGCCCGGCCGCGCCGCCCGGATCGCCGCGGCTATGGCTTCATGCCGGTCCGGAACGACAGCGTAGGGTTTGCCGCCCGCTGCCGCGGCGGCCGCATCCGGCGTCGCCGGCCCGGACCCGTCGGTCATCCCGTTCTCGATCTCCGCGATGATGTCGAGGGGCTCCTCGGTCCGGGGGTTGTCCGACGTGACGATCACGATGTCGCTGCCCCGGAGCGCCGCGGCGCCCATCTTCGGCCGTTTGGTCCGGTCCCGGTCCCCGCCGCAGCCGAAGACCGTGATCACCCTGTTTTCCGCTATTTCCCGCACGGCCTCGAGCAGCCGCACCAGCGCGTCCTCGGTATGCGCATAATCAACGACCACTCCGAAGGGCTGGCCCAGGTCGACCTTCTCCATGCGGCCGGGCACGGCCTTCATCGCCCGGATGCCCTGCGCGATCGCGTCCCTGCCCAAGCCAAGCGCCGTCCCGATCCCCACCGCGGTAAGGATATTGTAGATATTGTGCCTTCCCACGAGCGGCGATTCGATCGCCACGGCACCCGCAGGCGTCGACACCGTGAAGGCCAGTCCCGCAATGCCGTGCCGGATCTCCCCGGCCGGATGTACCGCCGCGCTCCCGGTCATGCCCGTGCTCACGACGGGTGCCCGCGTCGCGCCGATGACCTCATCGGCCCGCGGGTCGTCCCGGTTCACCACGGCGTGACCGCCGGCGGACAGGCCCGTGAAGAGCCCGAGCTTCGCCTGGAAGTAAGCGTCCATTGACCCATGAAAATCCAGGTGGTCCTGGGTCAGGTTCGTGAACGCCGCGGCCCTGAACGTGCAGCCCCGGGTCCTGCCGAGCGCAAGCGCGTGCGACGAAACCTCCATGACGCAGTAAGTGGCGTGCAGCGCAACCATTTCGGACAAAAGCCGCTGGAGATCGAGCGATTCCGGCGTGGTGTTCGGCGCGGGATACACGCGGTCTCCCACGCGGTAATCGATGGTCCCGATCAGCCCGCAGGAATGGCCCGCGGCCTCGATGATCGACTTCACGAGATAGGTCGTTGTCGTCTTGCCGTTCGTGCCGGTGACGCCGACCAGCGCGAGCCGGCCCGACGGATGTTTGTAAAAGGCATCGGCAACGAGCGCGAGCGCCGCGCGGGAGTCTTCCACGATGATCTGCGGGACCCCGGCTTCTGAGGCGGCCTGGTCGCGGGACTCCGCAATGACCGCGACCGCACCCTGCGCGAGAGCCGGGGGAATAAACCGGTGGCCGTCCGAGTGATATCCTCGCACGGCCACGAACAGGGAACCCGGCCTTACCTTCCGGGAGTCATAGACAATGTCTGACACCTCCCTGTCCCGCTGTTCCGGAGACAGGGTCGACTGGCTCTTGAGGCTGCTGAACAATGCACCGAGCTTCATCGGGTAACCAGGAGCATCCTCCCTCCCACATCATCGGGCGCCGCCTGCAGATAGGCGAGGCTCTGCTCCGCAACGGCTTTGAACACCGGGGCCGCAACACTGCCCCCGTAGATGACACCCTCGGGGCTGTCGACCATCACGAGGATCACCAGCCGCGGCGAGACCGCCGGGACGAACCCCACGAAGGAGCTGACATAGTTCTTCTTCGAATATGCATGGGTCCTCTGGTCGATCTTCTGCGCCGTGCCGGTCTTTCCCGCAGCCGTGTAGCCCGCCGGCTTTGCCTTGTCGCCGGTGCCAGATTCCACGACCCGCTGCAGCATCATGGCGACCTTCGCGCAAGTCTCCGGGCTGATGGCCCGTCCCACAACCTGGGGCCCGAACTTCCTGCCCTCGTGCCCTTCACCGTCGACGATCTCGGAAACGACATAGGGCTTCATGAGGGTCCCGCCGTTGGCGAGGGCGCAGTACGCGGCGGCGACCTGGATCGGCGTCACGCCGATCCCCTGCCCGATCGCGATCTCCGCGAGAGACACGCCGGACCACAGCCGCGGGTCCCTGACGAGGCCCGGGATCTCGCCCGGAATGTCGACGCCCGTCTTTCGTCCGAACCCGAAGGCGGCAATGTACCGCGAAAACCGCTCCTTGCCCACGCGCTGGGCGATCTTGATGGTGCCCACATTGCTCGAATGGGCGATCACGTCGGTGAAGGTGAGCACGCCGTTCTCATGGGCGTCCTTGATCACGCGGTCCGCGACCTGGATGCTGCCGGCGCTGCAGTCGAACCGCTCGAGCGGATGGGCCACTTTTTCTTCGAGCGCCGCGGCGGCCAGGAAGGGCTTGAAAATGGACCCGGGCTCGAAGACGTCGGTCACGCAGCGGTTCCGCCATTCCTCCGGGCGGTAATGCTGAGGCTCGTTGGGATTGAACGGCGGCCGGCTCGGCCCGGAGGTGCGCACGGCGAGCGCAAGCACTTCACCGGTCTTCGGGTCCATCACGATGCAGAAGCCGCCCCTTGCACGGGCACTGCCCAGCATGCCGTCCAGCTCCTTCTCGGCAATATGCTGGATCACCTCGTCGATGGTCAGGATGATATCATGGCCGGCCTTGGGCAGCTGGTACCCCAGGCCCGGGCCGCCGGGAAAGACCGTCCTGCCCACGGCGTCCTTTTCTGCGAGCACCCATCCGTACGCGCCGTGCAGATACTTGTCATAGGCCCGCTCGATCCCCTCGAGCCCTTCGTTGTCCACCCCGGTGAAGCCGAGCACGGGCCCGGCGAGCGTTTTCTTGGGATAGAACCGGCGGGGCTCGGCCTGCAGGCCGATCTGCTTCGAGTCGAGCTCTTTCACCCTGCGGGCGCGGTCCGGCTCCACCTTCCGGCTGAGCCAGACGAAGTGCCGGTCCCCCTCCAACTTGCGCTCCAGCACGCGGGGGTTCTCCTGCAGGATGAGGGAGAGCCGCCGCGCGACCTCCCGCGGGTTCCCGATCATCGACGGTACGCCGTAGACGGAATCCACGTCCAGGCTCACCGCAAGTTCCCGGCCCATGCGGTCATAGATGGTCCCCCGCTTCGGCTCGAGCTTGACGAGGCGCTCCTGCTGCCGCTCCGCCCGCGTCGACAGTGCGGCCCGCTCAAAGACCTGGAGATACACGAGCCGCATGGCCACGAGAGAATAGCCCAGGGCCATCACCAGCAGTACTGCGAGTATTCTCCCCCGTCGATCCATGTCAACCCCGCCCTATTCTCCGGGCGCCGCCTTTCTCCTCACCATGACCACATTTTCCTTGGGCGGCCTGACCATGCCCATGTGCCTGGTCGCGATCTCCTCGATGCGCGCCGGCGACGACAGACTCGACGCCTCGATCCGGAGCGACCGGTTCGCGCGTTCCAGCTCTTTTTTTTCGTGCTCCAGCGCTTCGATCCGGTACCCCAGCCGGACGATGCTCACCTTGCCGGCAACGTACAGGATCAGCGAAGCAATGATCAGCAGGACGACCAGGACCCTCCTCAGGCTGCCCTGCCTGCTTCGTGCGAACATGAAGGACCCAATGTCACCGGCCCGTGAAGTCATGATGTTTTCCCCAATAGGAGCCCCCGCCCCTCACCCATGCGCCGGTCGTCACAGCTTCTCCGCTGCCCGGAGCTTCGCGCTGCGCGACGCGGGGTTTTTTGCCACTTCATCCGGACCCGCCGTGAGGGGGCGTTTCGTAAGCACCCGGAGGGTCGGCTGTTTCCCGCAGCTGCAAACCGGCATCTTCGGCGGACAAATGCACCCCTTTGCCGCCGCGGCAAAGGTCTGCTTCACGATCCGGTCCTCCAGTGAGTGGAAGGAGATGACCGCGATCCTGCCGCCCGGCGCCAGGAGCGGGATCATCCCGTCAAGCCCTTCCTGGAGGGCACCCGTTTCATCGTTCACTGCGATCCGCAGCGCCTGGAAGGTGAGCGTGGCAGGATGGATCCTGCGGGGAGGGTAGGGGGGGAACACGCTCGAAACGATCCGCGCGAGCTGCCCCGTGGTGGCGACCGGCTCCCGGACCCTCGCCCGGTCAATGGCGCTTGCTATGGCGCCTGCCCTGCTCTCTTCTCCGTACTCGCGGAGGATCTTCGCAAGCCCGGTACGGGAAAGTGTGTTCACCAGATCGGCCGCTGTCTGCGGCCTGCTCAGGTCCATGCGCATGTCCAGCGGCCCGTCGATCATGAAACTGAAGCCCCGGCCGGGCGACCGGAGATGGAACCAGGAGACCCCGAGGTCGAGCAGGATGCCGTCCACGGACACGCGCCCCAGCTCGGAAAGCACGGCCGGCAGGTCCCGGTAATTGGCCTGCCTGAGGATCGCCCGGCTGCCGAAGGGTGCGAGGGCCGTTCTGCAGCGGTCGACCGCTTCCGCGTCCTGGTCGAGCCCTATCAGGACCCCGTCCGGCGCGGACCGCCGCAGGATCTCCGAAGCATGTCCGCCGGCGCCGAGCGTCCCGTCCACGTAGACCCCGCCGCGCCGCGGCGCCAGCAGGTCAACGGCCTCGCGGAGAAGGACGGGGATGTGCTCTACGTTCAGAGCTGCAGGTTCGGTGTTCGGCGTGTTCGTTCCATCGTCTTCTGCTGCTTCACTGCTCATTCCTCACTCCGAACACCCCGCTCCTCGCTCCTCGCTGATCCATCACAGCCCCAGCGGCAGGTTGGTGGCGGGTTTTGCGACGCCGAAGCTCTTCGCCGCCTGCTGGGCAGAATCGAAGACCTGGAACTCTTCGAGTACGCCCGTGGTCCGGAAGATATTCTTGAGATACTCGGACATGCCCGCGAGCCGGATGTCGCCGCCGAAGGACTGGAGCCGCTTCTTCTCCTCGACAAGTGCCGGTAGGACCGTGAAGTGAACATGCTCCGCTGACTCGAAGTTCAGGATCAGCCCGTACATCTCGCCCTTGATCAGCTGGCCGATGACCCTGCCGATCTCGGCCATTTTAGCCGCGTCGATCTCGCCTTCCAAGTTCATCTGATATACTTTGAGCTTCGTATCCATATCAAAGGCCCAGTGTGGCGAGCGCCTCGCCGATCTTGTCGCCGTTTTGAGAATGTCGCGCCTCCCACGCCTTCGCGTCCCAGATCTCGATCTTGTTCATGATCCCGACAAGCAGCACGTTCTTGCTGATCCCCGCCTGGTCGCGGTGCGACGGCGGGATGAGAATCCGGCCCTGCTTGTCGAGCTCGCACTCGGTCGCCGTGGAGAAGAAGAACCGCATGAAGTCCTTCACCTCCTGCTTCATCATCGGCAGGGTCTTGATCTTTTCTTCCAGCTTCTCCCATTCCTCGAGCGGATAGACCGTGAGGCACTTGTCAAAGTCCATGGCCAGCACGAGCTTGCCCTCGTAGCGGTCCGCAATGATATCGCGGAATTTCGACGGAACGCTCACCCGGCCCTTGGAATCGACAGAATGTTCGAAGCTGCCCCTGAACATGATTCTCCCCAAGTAATACCACTGTTTCCCACTTTATACCACTTAATGGCCAAAGTATATAATCTGGGCTTTTCAATGTCAAGAAAATTATTAATATTTTCAGCTCTTAGGCAGTGGGGTAGTCCGGAGAAGAAATCGGGGTTTTATAATGACAGAAGCGCATGAAATCAGTATTATTAAGTACCCAGGCACGAGATACCGGATGACGCCGCAGAAAACACAGCGCCAGCAGCGTTCGTCTGTTCCCTCTTGTATGCTCACTATCTTCTGTATGCCTGATCTTTTTTCTGACTTCTGAATGACAACGGACTATTTCATAGCCGCGGACGATGAGCACATCAGGCGGGAGAAGGCCAAAGCGCGCGGGCTCCGGCAATCGCAGTGGTGGAAGCGAAGGCGTTCGAGCGGGGTCTGCTACTACTGCGGCCGCGTGTTCAAGCCCGCGGACCTCACGATGGACCACCTGGTCCCGGTCGCACGCGGGGGCAGGTCAGTGCAGGGGAACGTGGTGCCGGCGTGCAAGGAGTGCAACAGCAAAAAAAAATATCTCCTCCCCATGGAATGGGAGGAGTATCTTGCATCGCTGAAATCGTCGCCGCATTCTGATGCGGATGAGCATGATTAGGTCTCTCGAGGTCTGCCCCTCTGCTGCTCCCTACGCCGCCCGCTCCCATCCCACGCGCACGAGTTTGTTGTCATGAGACCAGTTGTAGGACAATTCTCCGTGGAAGGACTTGTTGATCGCCCTGCCAAGCCGCTGAGCGAGTTTTTCATTGGTAGTGAATATGACCAGCGATCCCGACCCGTTCTCCCGTACGGACATGACGCGCTCCAGCGGGTTGAAGCCCCGTGCACGCTCCTCCTCGTTCCTGATGAGGTTCAACAGTTCCTGCTTATGCCCGGCGACGTATTCGCCTTTCAGGGTCACGATGCCTCCCGGAAAATCATCGCGGATCTTGAGGCAGGCGGGGCAGACGATTTCAACACCGTTCTTCTTCGTCGTCTCGTACAGCGCCTCGTCAGCGTACCACCGCTTGTTCTGGTAGACGGCATGGCACGTACCGCACACCGACGCGCTCTGGCTCGCGCCCCGCGGCAGGTACGTATCCGATGTGGCTATCTTCTTCTTGTACTGGAGCTGGTATGGTCTGCTCATTGTCCTCATAACGGGCCTCCTTGCCTATTCCTTCATTTAGATAAGGCCGTTCACGCCGCCTTCAGCTTCCTTCGAATGTCCGGGAACTGACTCTTGAATTCGGGCATGGCACGGGACAAGTATATCTTGATCGCTTTGAGCTCTTCGAGAACATCCTGCATTTCCACGTCGAGCATGACTTCGTGCCGCTTCAGGCTTTCGGCGAGCTCCAGCAGGGCGGTCTCCTGGATCTTCAGCCGCTCCGTCAGATCGCTTTCGATTTTCCGTGCCATGAGGGCCTCCTCTCGTTACCGGTTCAGTTTTATTCCAAGCTTTTGCTCCACGGACTCGAGCTTTGCTTCCATGCGCTTCTCTTTGCCTTTTCGGTCGTCGATCTTGATCGAGGTCAGCACGCGCTCAGAGCCTCTCATCACCATGTCATGGCATTTCCTGATCACGCCCATCACCGCGTCCCAGTCCCCTTCAACCACGGTGCCCATGGGGTTCGCCTTGTAGCTTACGCCGCTTTCAGCCACGATCTTCATGACCTCTGCGACGAAAGGACTAACACTTGCGCCTGTTCCCAAGGGAACGATGCTGAACTCTGCGAGCACGCTCATAGAATCGCCGCCTCCATTGATCGAAATCGATTCGCTCTCCTTTCATCTTAAGTATAGCCCCTGCCCCTCAAGGTGTAAAGGCAGCCCCCAAGCCTGTTTTCCCGTTGAAAATAAAAATGCCCTGTGCAATAATTCCGGAACTGATGATCGTTCTGCAACATAAGCCTTACAGGTGGAGACACCACCGGCAGGGCCGGGGGGACTGCAAGTCGCGGGATTCATGCAACGTCCTTTTCGTACTCGCTCGGTCGGTGTATATGAAAAGGGCCGCATACTATATCTATCCGAGGAGGACATACCATGAAAAAGAGTTTGATCTCAATCTTCATCATTCTTTCCCTCTCGGCGCTGCCGTTCCTGGCTGTTGCCGCGGAACGGACGAACAACCCTGGATCAGCAGATACAAAACAGAAAGAACAGTCGCAAAAAAGCATGGAGGAGCGGTTCCGCAAGATCGGCAAGGACCTTGACGATCTGGAGGAGAAAAGCCAGTCCCTCGCGGAAAAGACAAAGAAGGACATGGACCGCCATATCAAGGAAGCGGAGCAGAAACGGAAGGCGGCAGGCCGAAAGCTCGAGGAGCTGAAGACGGAAGGAATGGAAAAGGAGAAAAAGCTCAAAAAGGACCTGAATGCGGCATTAGATGATTTCGAAGAGGCATTTGAAAAAGCGAAAGCGCACTTCAAGGAATAGGATCTCTCATGTCACGTATCGGAAACCTGCTGATTGATCTACCGGAAGACCGCTCGCGTGAGATCTTCGAGACGGTGCTTGAGGCGAAAGGTTTCAAACTCGAGCGGATCGTTTCCACTGGCCAGGCGACCCGGCCCGGCCAGTGGTATGACCAGGAACAGGACGAATGGGTCGTGCTCCTGTCAGGGGAAGCGAAGCTGAGCTTTGAGAACGGCGACGCGGTCGCGCTCCGTCCCGGCGACCACCTGCTCATACCCCGCCATAAGCGGCACCGGGTGGAATGGACCGCGAAGGGAGTGCGGACGGTCTGGCTCGCGCTGCATTTCGATTAAGCTATATATAACCACGGATGAACACGGTGGAGGGCCGGGTCCTCCGAATGGTCTCTTGACAGTCAGCTGCTCCGGCGGTGGGATGGCCTCTTTCTCACTAGCCGTCATTCCAGTCTTGAACACGGAATCCAGCGACTTTTGACAAGACCCTGGATTCCTGCTTACGCAGGAATGACGAATAATCGTCTTTCCCTGTTCATCCGTGGTTAGATACTGTTCTTAATCTAAGTTTTATCCCGTTCGTCCGTGGTTACTCCCCGCCTCAGGTTTTTCCAAATTCCTTGACATTTTCGCCCTCAATTGTTATGTTACCGAGCCCCGATTTAATGGGACGCAATTGCATGGACTACTCCGACGAAATAAAGAAGCGAAGGACCTTCGCCATCATCAGCCACCCCGACGCGGGCAAGACCACGCTGACCGAGAAGTTCCTGCTCTTCGGCGGCGCGATCCAGGTTGCCGGCGCGGTCAAGTCGAACAAGATCCGGAAGAGCACCGCGTCGGACTTCATGGACATCGAGCGGCAGCGCGGCATCTCCGTGGCCACGTCGGTCATGGGCTTCGACTACAACGGCCTCAAGATCAACCTGCTCGACACGCCGGGCCACAAGGACTTTGCCGAGGACACGTACCGGACGCTGACCGCCGTGGATAGCGTCATCCTCGTGGTGGACTGCGTCAAGGGCGTGGAGGAGCAGACCGAGAAGCTGATGCAGGTCTGCCGCATGCGGAACACTCCGGTCATCATCTTCGTGAACAAGCTCGACCGCGAGGGCAAGAACCCCTTCGAGCTCCTGGCCGAGCTCGAAAGCAAGCTCTCCATCCGGGTCCAGCCGCTCTCCTGGCCGATCAGCATGGGCACCTCCTTCAAGGGCGTGTACAACCTCTACAACCACAGCCTCCACCTTTTCCGTCCCGGCGGCGTGACCGTGGCCGAGGACGTGCTCGAGATCAAGGGAATCGCCGACCCCGTGCTCGACCAGCAGCTCGGCGACTATGCCGCGCACCTCCGGGAGGACGTGGAGCTGATCGAGGGCACCCACAACCCCTTTGATGTGAGCGAGTATCTGCGAGGCGAGCTTGCGCCGGTCTTCTTCGGCAGCGCGATCAACAACTTCGGCGTAAAGGAACTACTGGATACCTTCACCGAGATCGCGCCCACGCCCGGGAGCCGCCCGACGGACGTCCGCATGGTCGGGCCCGAAGAGAAGGACTTCACCGGCTTCGTGTTCAAGATCCACGCGAACCTCGACCCGCGCCACCGCGACCGCATCGCCTTCATCCGCGTCTGCTCCGGAAAGTTCGAGCGGAACAAGATGTTCCATCACGTGCGCATGGCCAAGAACCTGCGCTTCACCAGCCCGGCCAGCTTCCTCGGCGCCCGGAAGAGCATCGTGGACGAGGCCTTTCCCGGCGACGTGATCGGCCTGTACGACACGGGCAACTTCAAGATCGGCGACACGCTGACCGAGGGCGAGAAGCTCATGTTTCAGGGCATCCCGACCTTCTCCCCGGAGGTGTTCAAGGAGCTGGTGAACCTGGACCCGTCGAAGTCGAAGCAGCTGGCAAAGGGCATCGAACAGCTTACCGACGAGGGCGTGGCGCAGCTCTTCACGCAGCAGCAGGGGAACCGCAGGATCGTTGGCACCGTGGGACAGCTCCAGTTCGACGTGCTGCAGTACCGGCTGGAGCACGAGTACGGCGCGAAATGCCGCTTCGACGCGATGGCGACCTACAAGGCGTGCTGGATCACGGGGGACAAGGCGGAGATGGAGAAGTTCTGCAGGTTCAAGGCGGAGCGGATCGCCACGGACAAGGACGGGAACACCGTGTTCCTGGCGGAGTCGGAATGGGTGCTCCGGAACATGATCGAGGCCTACCCCGAGGTCACCTTCCACTTCACCTCGGAGTTCAAGCGGGAGATGCAGGCAGACCCGGCGCGGTGAGGGATATCGGATAAGCGCCTCTTGTTCCTGAACCGAGTTCTCTGTAACTCCCTTCAACTAAATCTGTATTCCGCAGCAGCACCACTCGACCTCCTAGTTACAGTTCTCGTTTCCTGCCTTTTCAATACAGAGCGCGCGTGGCCTTTATTGCTTTTTCGTCGTTCAGGAGAGTCTCCAGGGACCGTGGAGCAGATAAACCATGGATAGCAGCAGCTTTATGAAATACTCCACCCGATGTAGCTGTAGACGCTTGCTCCGCTACCAGTGAATCAAGCCCGTTACTGCCGGTTGCAACAATTGGGGAAGCTGATCCGGATGTCAGATCGAGCTTATAGATATGGGTCGAAGGGATGCTATCCATTCCGAACAAGGTTCCTCCGCTGCCACGGGTCAAGGGAAGCACGTAAGTACCCGTACGGCCCACTGTTGTCAATGTAGTCATATCAGAGGCGTTTAAAGTAAACAAGTCGCCGAAGGCTGCATATAATGTTCCATCAGATGTGAACTCCAGATCCCAGATCACTGCCGTTGGTGTACCGATATATGTTAGGGCAGCGTTAGTTAAATTGACCGTAAAAACACGATCGTTAGGATAAGCGTTTTCTACAACATAGAGTGTGCCATTGGGCGAGAAAGCTGCTCCGTGCATGAGGATTGGGCCGGCACCGTACTGAA
>Ga0335081_10000732_pt1 | contig 53927 bp, 50 predicted proteins | sample Lox_Sample_35_FD_206713 | JGI IMG/M metagenome (GOLD analysis project Ga0335081, IMG submission 206713) | Soil microbial communities from Loxahatchee National Wildlife Refuge, Florida, United States - Lox_Sample_3.5 | ecosystem: Environmental > Terrestrial > Soil > Wetlands | place: USA...
CGCTGTCGCTCGTGCGCGCGCCGAAGTCGGCCTCGTGCGGGGCCGTGCAACCGCTCTCGCCGGTTGTCGTCGAGCGCATTCGCGCCGCCATGCTGAACCCGGCGCCCCGTGTAGTTGCGGGGTCCAGTCCCGGACTGCGCACGCGGCGTCGCTACGAGCTACCAGCGCCCGGTACGGCGCAGACCAGGCGGCGGGACGCGTTGATCGTCTCCATCCTCGCCTACGCCGGCCTTCGTCCCGGCGAGGTGCGCGCTCTGCCTCTGGCCGGTGTACGCGAGAACACCATCCTGGTCGAACGCGGCGCTAACCCGGACGGATCGAGCAAGCCAACAAAGAACCGTCAGCACCGCACCGTACGGCTGCTGTCGGCACTCGCTCAGGACGTCCGCGAGTACAAGCTCACAGCTGGCCGGCCAGCCGAGAAGACCCTCATCCTGCTCGACCACGAGGGCAAGCCGTGGGACAAGACCGCCTGGCAGATGTGGCGCGCCGACCGCTGGTCGCCGGCTTGCCGGGCGGTCGGGCTGGATCCCCTCCCGCGCCCATACGACCTACGCCATTCGTTTGCCTCGCTGCTGCTCGCCGAGGGCCGGCAGCCGATCTGGATCGCGAAGCAGCTCGGTCACTCGCTCGCGGTGTTTCTTTCGACCTACGCGCACCTGATCGACGAGTACGAGGACGGTGAGCGGATCGACGCGGACGCTGAGATTGCGGAGGCGCGAGGTCAAGTTGGTGTCCGTATGGTGTCTGCGGCGGCCGGCCGGCGATCGAGAGCGCCTGCTTCGGCCAACAAAAAACCCCGCGATTAGCACGGCTTTCGTGCGCATACCGCTACCGGGATTCGAACCCGGGTTTCCGCCGTGAGAGGGCGGCGTCCTAGTCCCCTAGACGATAGCGGCGAGAGACTGAACTGAAACGGCGCGATCGAGACCTCACCGTGCATCCGGGTGACGGGCACGGCGGCGGTGGCGATCGGCCTGTCTCAGCGTAGCGGCAAGGCTATCGCGCGGGGCGAAGGGGCGTTCATGAGTTTGATGGCTTGCGTGCCGGCGGCGCGGTAGGGCTTCGCGCCGCCGTGGAAGCGCCCATCGCGGCCGGCCGACCCTGTGAACGAAACAACGCCGGGAAGCACCCGCCGCGGCCTCCTGGTCGCTGGGTGCGGGGGATGGCCGCCGAGGACGGTGACCCAAGATTGGTCGCGAGCTCAACACGAGCCCTCACCAGCCGGCGTCTGATGCAGACGTCTTGGGAGACCGCGCGTTAAGCGTGTCTCGACGCGATCGGTGCGCCTCGTACTTCGGGTGCGCCACGACGTTCCGCCACGCGGGCGGAAGACCGTTGTCGTCCGGCGCCGTCAACAGGCCGTCGCGAAACGCGCCGGCGATGTTAGGTAGCCCGCGTGTGGGTCCGTCGGCCGTCGCCGTGCCTCGATCAGAAATTACTTGTTTTCCAGGTGTTTCCGTCCGAGGCCTTCCATATCATACGAACATGTGTTCGGACGGTTTCAAACCCCTCCAAGGCCTCCGCCCTGCTAAGTTCTTGCCTCCCGCGGCTGTGGCGGAACTGGTAGACGCCCAGGCTTCAGGTGCCTGTGTCCTTCGGGGCGTGGAGGTTCGAATCCTCTCAGCCGCATCGGGGTGCGAGGTGCACTCCCGGCGCACAGTCGCGGCGGCGCTCCGCCCGGCCGCAGCTGGAGCAAATGGAACCGAGATCGCCCGTCGGCCAGGTGTTCCGCGACGATCTGTCGGCGACTGCCTTAGAGGCTCGGTTCCACACACGCGCGCGCATGTCTGGCAGGTTGCGCTTGTTACCCGACGGCCAGAGGAGTTGCTGCGTGGCCTGATCCACGCTGACGGATGCCGTTTTCAGAACAGCGGGCGGAACTGGTCATGGCGGCGGCACCGCTTTACGCAGTGCTCTGACGACATCCGTCGGATCTTCTGCGACACCTGCGACTTGATCGGCATGCGCTGGACCGCGTCAAACACACGATTCACGTCTCCCGCAAGGCGGACGTCGCGAGGCTCGATGAGTTCATCGGCCCAAAGGCGTGAGGTCATAGCCAGCCCTGCTCCTCCGCGACACGCACGGCCTCCGCCCGATTGCGGGCGTCGAGCTTCTGCATCGCCGAGGAGAGGTGGTTGCGGACAGTTCCGGGTGAGAGATAGAGGGCGCTCGCGAGGTCGGCGACGGTGGCGTGCTCGCGGGAGGCGAGCAGGACTTCGTGCTCGCGTGGCGTGAGCGGGCTCTCCCCCTGGCTGAGCGCGGCCGCGGCGAGACCGGGGTCGACGACGCGTTCGCCGGCGACGGCCCGGCGGATCGCGGCCGCGAGCTCGCCGGCGGGCGTGTCCTTCAACAGGAACCCCGCCGCGCCGCCCGCCATCGCGCGGCGCAGGTAGCCCGGTCGGCCGAACGTAGTCAGGATCAGAACGCGGCAACCGGGCAGGGCGCGGCGGACCTCGTCGGCGGCGTCGAGCCCGCTGGCGCCCGGCATCTCGATGTCGAGCAGGGCGACGTCAGGCGTGGACGCGACGGCGGCCGCCGCCACCTCGTCGCCGCGCGACACCTGGGCCACGACCTCGATGTCCGACTCGAGGTTCAGGAGGCTGGCGAGCGCCGTGCGGACCATCGTCTGGTCCTCGGCCAGGAGTACGCGGATCAAACCGGCGGCGTCCGGCGTCACGCGTGCGAGACGGGGACGGTGACGGCGAGCCGGTAGCCGCCGCCGGCGAGCGTGCCCGCTTCGATCCACCCGTTGAGCAGCCGGGCGCGCTCGGCGAGGCCCGCGAGCCCGTGTCCGCCGCTGCCGCCTGCGGCGACCGCGGGGTGACCGTTGCCGCCGGCAGCCGAAGGGTGTCCGCCGCCGCCCCCCGCGAAGTGACCGCTGGCAGCGCTGCTCGTGGCCCCCGCGCCGTCCGCGACGTGGCCATTGCCGGCGCGGCTCGGGGCCCCCGCGCCGTCCGCGACGTGGCCATTGCCGGCGCGGCTCGGGATCCCGGCCCCTCCCGGAACGTCGGCACTAGGCAGGCCGGCGCCGTTCCCGTTCGCCGCAGCACCACGCCCATCGTCGATCACCTCGACCCCGGCGTCGGTCAGGCTGCTCGTGATCTTCAGCGTGCAACGGCTCGCTCCGCTGTGACGGATCACGTTCGTCGCCCCTTCCCTGACCGCCCAGGCGAGCACCGCCTCGACCGTAGGATCGAGCGCCGCGCGGGACTCCTGTACGTCCGTCTCGATACCGGCGGCGGACAGCGCCATGCGGGCACCGGCAAGCTCGCCGGCGAGCGTCGGCTGGCGGTAGCCGCTGACCGCCTCGCGGACCTCGCCGAGGGCCGTGCGGGCGACCTGCTCTAGCTCACCGACCTCGCGGGCGGCGTCGGACGGACCGTCGGCCAGGAGCCGGCCGGCGAGCTCGGCCTTCAGCGCGATCACTGACAGGGAATGACCGAGCAGATCGTGGAGATCTCGTGCGAACCGCTCTCGCTCCTCGGCGACGGCGAGCCGCGCTAGCTCGGCGCGAGCGGCGCTCAGCTCCATGTTGCGCAGGCGCAGGTCTCGCATCACGAGCATCAGCATCCCGACGCCGGCCGAGCTGGCGATGAACCCGACGACCGTGCCGCCGTCCGCCCCCCCGATCGCCGATGTGGCGCCCGCCATCGCCGAGCACGCCAGCACCGCGTAAAAGCCGATCCGCTGGGGAGTCGCCATCGCGGCGACGGCGGCGCAGTAGGTGAACAGGAAGCCCCAGCCTGATGCCTGGAAGATTGTCAATGCGGTCGACACCGCCAGCAAGACCGCGAGGACCGCCAGCGGAACACGGGGCCGGCTGTCGTCGCGCCACCTGAGCACCAACAGCACATAGCCGGCGATGAATACCGTGGCGCCGGCAATCACCAGGCCGTGCTCGAGGGGAGGCCCGTGCTTCCCGATCGCGTTCAGCAGCGGGAAGATCACGAACCCCAGCCAGATGAGCGCCGCGAGTCCCCGCACCCCGGCGGGCCGTCTCCGGCCGAGCATGCGCTCGCCCATGAGCAGACGACTGCGGACGCCGGCCTCGCTGGCGTCGCGTCCGCAGTCGTCCACGTGTTCCGTCATCGCACCTCACCCTGCGGCGAGCGCAGGAACCGCAGCATCAGGAAGATCCCCACCGCCGTCCAGATCGCCAGCGTTTGTAGGTCCTGGCTGTTGAATCCGGCGCCGACCGTGTGTGGATTGAAGGCATGCTGGAGCCCGTCAGCGAGAGCCCGTATCGGGAAGAGCTTGGCGATGTCGATCAGCGCCTTGGGCATCCCGGTCGGGGGGAACCAGATGCTCGAGATGAACGTCAACGGCAGGATCAGCAGGTTCACGACCACTGGCGCGGCCTCGGCGTTAGGGATGAGGCGTGTAACGCCAATGCCCAGCGTAGTGAACGCGGCGGTTCCGAGCACGAGCGTGGCCAGTAGCCCGGGAATCGTCGAGCCTCGGAGGTGAACCCCGTAGGCGCCGATACCGAGCGCCAGCGTGATCACGGTCATCAACAGCACGATCACCAGCGTCGAGCCGGTCCGGGCCGCGACATAAGCCCATGGCGGCAGCGGCGTTCCCTGCATCCGCTTGAGCACACCCTGGTCGCGGAGGATCGCGGTACTGATCGCCATGTTGACGAACGTGGTGGCGATCAACCCGTAGGCGAGGATCCCGGGGACGAAGAAGTCGTCGTACGGGATCCCGCCGAGGCTGGAGATGTGCGCCCCCTTGTCGAGCGAGGCGAAGATCACCAGGAACATGAGCGGGAACACGAACGTGAAGATCCCGCGACCGCGATTGCGCCAGTAGGCGCGCTGCTCGTAGCGGATCTGCCAACCGATCAGACCGAGATCGCGCGTCAGCGAAGAATCCCGCTTCAGAGCACGAGACGCGATGGCGCTCATCGAAGGACCTCCTCGGCGGTCTGCGCCGGTTCGACGGAACGGGTGAGCTCGAGGTAGATGTCCTCGAGCGTCGGCTGGCTGACCGAGAAGTGGCCAAGGTCGACGTCGTTGTCGACCGCCCAGGTGGTGATCCGCTGCGCAGCCACCACTGGATCCTTGGTCAGCACCAGCACGCGATCCCCCTCGAGCGAGCGCTGCTCGCACGGAATGTCGGGGAGATCGCCGAGCGACCAGCTCGACGGCAGCGTGAACCGGATCTCGGCCGGCCGCAGGTCGCGTCCGCCGAGCTCCTCGGGCCGCCCGATCGCGATGATCTGGCCAGCGTTCATGACCGCCACCCGGTTGGCCAGATGCTGCGCCTCGTCCATGTAGTGCGTCGTGAGGAACACAGTCTTGCCCAGGTCGCAGAGCGAGCGGATCGTCGACCACGCCTGGCGCCTCGCGCCGGGATCAAACCCGGTCGTGGGCTCGTCCAGGAAAACCAGATCCGGATCGCCGACCAATGCGAGCGCCAGGTCGAGCCGTCGAAGCTGGCCGCCCGACAGCTTCCGGGCGCGCGTGTCGCGCTTGTCGCCGAGCTCGACCAACTCGATCAGCTCGTCGACCGGGCGGCGGCGGTCGTGGTAGCGACCGTACATCTCAATCAACTCGGTAACCGTCAGATCGTTCTGCACTCCGCACTGCTGGAGCACGATGCCGACGCGCTCGCGCAGCTCGCGCGGCCCGTGCGCCGGATCCATGCCCAGCACGATTACCTCACCGTGAGTTCGCTTCCGGTAACCCTCGAGGACTTCGACGATGGATGTCTTGCCTGCCCCGTTTGGCCCAAGCAGACAGAACACCTCACCCCGAGCAACCTCAAAGCTCACGCCGCGCACGGCCTCAACCTCGTCGTACGACTTGCGCAGATCGCGCACTTCGATAGCGAGTCCCTCTGCCTGTGTATGGGTCGTTGTCATGACGAGCAGGTTATGTGGCGCCCCCGCCGTGCGTAAGTGGCGCACGGCCGAAATCAGCCATGACAAACGTCACACCCTGCCTAACGTAACTCGGCGGCACCGCTGGGCACCCGCCGAGTCCACATGAGTGGCGATGGCCGCTGCGCTGGCGCCGGCGAACGAGACCGGACACGGCACCCCGTCGAACGAGACCGGGCGCGGCACCCCGTCGGCGACCCGGTTACGGCTCTTTATTCCACAGCCGGACGACCTCGGTCGTGCGCTCAAACCCGAGCACGCTGACCGAGCCGGCGCTCAGGGCGAACCGCGCCCCGGCAGAGACGTCCATCTGCAACCACCGCGCGGTCAGCACGCGCAGGATGTGGCCATGCGCGAACGCCAACACATCGCCGTCCGCCGCCCGCATCAGCTCGATCACACGATCAGCTCGCGCGCCGACCTCCGCCGGCTGCTCGCCACCTGGACATCCGTCGCGCCAAAGTGACCACGAAGGGTTCGTCTCCCAGATCTGGGGCGTGGTGAGTCCTTCGTACTCGCCGTAGTCCCACTCGTGTAGGTCCTCACGCAGCGAGGCGGCGTCGCCGTAGCCGGCGAGCTCGCAGGTCTCACGCGCTCGGCGCAGCGGGCTCGACAACACGAGCGAGAACGTCCAAGCCCTCAGAACAGGCCGGAGCCCGGCGGCGCGCTCGCGTCCCTTCTCGGTCAGCGGCAGGTCGGTATGGCTTGTGTGCTGGCCGCTCAGGCTCCACTCGGTCTCACCATGGCGGACCAAGACGATCTGCATGCCCTCCACCCCCCGGAAACGCCCGGCGCCTCAGGCGTCGGCCGCGTCGTATGCCTCGCGCGCGATCATGTCGCGCGCCTGCTGTTCCTCGAGCGCCGGCGAGTCTCCGTGCTCTGACTGGTAATGCGTCTGGACCTGGCGCAGCAGCTCATCGTCGGTGGCTGCGGCCAGCGGCTCGCCGCAGATGTTGCACTCGATCACTCGCTTGGACATGACGGCCTCACTTCTCCTTGCCCGTATACCCCTTCACCCACGCGCCTCAACTCCGGACGATGCGTCCGCCGCGGAGTTCGACCCGCCGAACCCGGACCTGAGGCCGCCGACCTGCGCCTCGATCTCCTGCGCCGCGAGCAGCGCGGCACCGAGAACGCCGGCGCGCACGCCGTGCCAGGCCAGACGGACGCTCGTCCGCCGCCCTAGCCCCGGCACCACATAGCCGAGCGCCACTCGCTTGGCCGGCTCGAGCAGCCGATCCCCGGCGCGCGCGGCGCCGCCGCCGATCACGACCTCCTCCGGGTCGAAGGTGTTGATCGCGTTCGCGATGCCGATGCCGACCCTCTCGGCCCAGATCTCGATGATGCGTTGCGCGGCCGGATCACCGTGCTCGGCGCAGTCGACGGCTTCCGCGCCGGCAACCTCCTTGCCCTCCGCCTTCAACCGGCCGAGCGCCGAGTCCGGGACAAACTCAGCAGCCCGAAGCGCGAGTTTGTCGAGCGCGTGGCCGGCGGCCACAGCCTCGAGCGACCCGGGTTGCGGAAAGCCGGTGGGCGCAGGCACGGCCTCCCGGGACAGATCCAGTCCGACCAGCGTGTGTCCGAGCTCGCCCGCGCCGCCCGTGGCCCCTCGGTAGATCCGTCCCCCGAGGACGATCCCGCCTCCCACCCCGGTGCCGACCGTGATCATCACGAGGTTGTGCGCGACCAGCCGGAGCTCGGCGTCGTGTGCCTCGGCGAGCGCCGCCACCGTCGCGTCATTGTCGACAAACACGGGGACGCCGAGCCGCTCCCCCAGCACCTGACGCAGCGGCACGTCCTTCAATGGGACGTTGACCGACGAGACGACGCGCCCGGTATCGAACTCGACGATCGACGGCACCCCGATCCCAACGGCGTCGAGGCTCTCGCCCCGGACCCGACCCACCATCGCCACCAGCTGCTCGATCAGGTTCCCGCTGCCCGAGCGATCCGTGGGAAGCAGGACCGAGTCACCGAAATGGCGCCCCACCAGCGGGGCCACCGCGACCTTCGTTCCGCCGAGGTCGACACCAATGACTGAGCTCATGCTCCGTCTCCGAGCCTCACGCTCCGCCGCCCAACCCCGCAGCCGCCGCCGGGTCGAGCAGCACCTTGACCTCCTTGGCGAGCGGCACCAGCAGCGACGTGGGCAGGTGCGGATCCGGACGTGCGCCGGGACCGAAGACCCCAGCCACCGCCGCCGCCTTGGAGTCACCGGTGATGAGCAGGACCACCTGCCGAGCGTTCGCGAGCCTTGGCAGGGTCATCGACACCCGCGGGACGAACGGCTCCAATCCAGCCTCCGGCACGCCGACCACGGGCCGTGACCGCTCGGACAAAGAAGCCTGATCGGGGAACAACGACGCGCAGTGACCGTCGGGTCCCATTCCAAGCAGCACCAGGTCGAACTGCGGGGACCCGGCGTCGCGCAACACCCGCTCATAGTCAGAGGCGCCGGCGTCCGGACCCAGCTCGCCCTTCATCCGATGGATCGTCGGCAACCCATGGTCCACCAACGCGTCGAACATCGATGCCTTGGCCGCCCCGTAGTTGGACAGCGGGTCCTCGGGCGGCACGCACCGCTCGTCGCCGAACCACATCGTGCTCCGGGACACGTCGATCCCCACCGAAAGCACCGCGTCGACGAACTCGCGGTAGGCAACCTGCGGCGTCGAGCCGCCGGTGAGCACGATGTGACCGCCACCGGCGGCCACCCCGACGAGCATCGCCGAGCACGCGCGGCCCGGATCGTCGAGGACCTCTATCTCAACCGGCATGCGCCTGGAATCCCCTGGCGACCTCGAGCGCCGGTCCATACGTGGGGTCGCGGAGCAGTGCCTGGCGTACGCCCTCGCCGAGGATCCCGCCCTCGCCGCGCGAGGCACCCAACACGAGCCAGCTGTGTTCGCCGTGGCCGGCGATCGTCTCGTTGGCGCGCAGGCCGCCGTGAGCCCGATCGAGGGACAACGAGTAGCCGGCGCAGGTCACGGTGACGCCCGCGAGCCCGGGTACGTCCTGGGCCGCCGGCTCGAGCCTCAGGTCGATGTAGCGAGAGCTGCTCGTATACGCCCGTCCATGCAGACCCGCTCCGTTCGCGGAAACCAGCGGGCGGGTGTCCCACTGCAGACGCGACGCGAGCCACGCCGCGAGCAGCAGCGCACTCGCGGTCGAGGCCGCCTGGTGCCGGATCGTGAACCCCTCGATCGCCGCCAGCGAAGCCCGGCGCGCCGGCGGATCGAAGCTCGCCGCCAGCCGCTCGCGCCACGGAGTCGTGCGCAGCCACGCCAGGTCGACCACGTACGCGGACCTCTGCTCCTCCTGCGCGCGCGCGAGCCCCTCGTCGGCGTCGGGGAAATCGTCGGAGTCGAGCAGGATCACATCGGTTATCCCTTGGAGCGCGGCGATGGCATCGTCGTGACCATGTGGACACCACAGCACGGTCGGGAGCTCCGAGATGACGATCGGGTCGACGATTGTCTCCAGCCCCGACAGGTGCTCCGGACCCATGTCGATCTCGACGCTTTCGCGGATCACGCCGATTCCGCCGCCGGCCGTGTCTTCATAGCTCATCACCGCGGTCGCGTCGAGGGTGTCGCGCCCGTCCTCGACCGCGCACAGGATCGTGCGCGAGGCGTGGTAGCGACCGACTCGGGCGAGCCGGTTGGAGATCTCGCCCTTCCAGGCGCGGTCGACGACGACGATCAGGTTGAGGACTCGTGCCGGTGCGAGCGTCTGGTTGGCGGCGTGGCGCGAACGCAGCATCTCGCGGAGTGCCGCGTCGATCGCATCCGGATCCGTGTTCTGTTCGGCCCAGACGTCTTCGCTCACAGCCGCCGCCATTTAGCGTTGCCTTCGAGCAGAGCGTCGGCCTCAGGCGGTCCGGCGGTGCCCGCCGCGTACTGAGGGATCGGCGACGTCGTGTCCTCGTGCCACTCCGTGAGGATCGGGTCGATGATCGCCCACAACGCCTCGATCTCGTCGCCGCGCGTGAACAGCGTGGCGTCGCCCCGCATCGCGTCGAGGATCAGTCGCTCGTACGCCTCGGGGGACTCGGACATGAACGATGTCCCGTAGCGGAACTCCATGTTCACCGGCCGGATCCGCATCGTCGGCCCGGGGATCTTCGCCCCGAGGGATACCGACACGCCCTCGTCGGGCTGGACGGTCAGGATGATCTGGTTCGGCTGGACACCGACCGAGCCCTGGCTCTTGAACGCGAGGTGCGGGACGGGTTTCAACGTGACCGCGATCTCGGTGACCTTGCGCGCGAGCTGCTTGCCGGTACGCAGATAGAAGGGGACGCCCGCCCACCGCCAGTTCGAGACGTGCAGCCTCAGCGCGGCGTAGGTCTCCGTCCGAGAGTCCGGAGCCACGCCCTCCTCATCGTGGTAGCCGACGACGCGCTTACCGCCGACCGTCCCGGGACCGTACTGCGCGCGCACCGCCATTGACGGCACTTCCGACACTGCCGGCGGGACGATCGCCTCGAGCACCTTGAGCTTCTCGTCGCGCACGCGGTCGGCGTCGAACGCCGTCGGCGGCTCCATCGTCAGGAGCGCTAGCAGCTGCATCATGTGGTTCTGGACGAGGTCGCGGAGCGCGCCCGCTCCCTCGTAGTAGCCCGCACGCCCGCCGATGCCGATGTCCTCGGCCGCGGTGATCTGGACGTAATCGATGAAGTTCCGGTTCCACACCGGCTCGAACAGCGCGTTGGCGAAGCGCAGCGCCATCAGGTTCTGGACCGTCTCCTTGCCCAGGTAGTGGTCGATTCGGAACACCTGGGGTTCGTCGAACACCTCGAGGACCTCGGCGTTCAGCTGACGCGCCGACGCGAGGTCGTACCCGAACGGCTTCTCGATCACGATCCGTGTCTCCGCGTCCCGCGCACGATTGAGTCCGGCGGCGCCGAGCTTGCCCGCGATCACCGGGAAGAACTGCGGCGCAGTGGAGAGGTAGAAGACGTGGTTGAGCTCCTGGCCGGCGCGCTGATCGAACTCGTTCAGCACACGGCGGAGGTGGCTGTAGACGTCGTCGTCGTCGAACTCACCGGGCACGTAGCGCAACTCGTCGATCAGACCCTTGAGCACGCTCTCGTCCGGCCGCCGGCGCGAGAAACGCTCGATCGACTCCTTCGCCATGTCCCGGAACTCGTTGTGCTCCTGGTCGCGGCGGGCGACGCCGACCATCTCGAACCGTTCGGGCAGCGCGCCCTCGTGCGCGAGGTTGTAGAGCGCCGGCAATAGCTTGCGGTGCGCCAGGTCGCCGGTGGCGCCGAAGATCACCAGCGCAGTCGGGCGGACGGGCAGCCGTTCGAGCCCCGCGATCAGCGGATTGTCCTGCTCGACCTCGGTGGCGACGGCGGCGCTCTGCATACGCTTAGCTCCTCTCGAGGATGGCTTGGATGCGATCGGTCAGGTCACGGATGGCCTGAACGGGGTCACCTTCCAGCTCTACCCGTTCGGCGGGCAGACCCCGCGAGCGGAGCGTCTCCAGGTCGCCGGCGGCCTGCGCCCCGATCAGCGTCCCGAACGAGTAGCCGGCGTCCGGGATGTCCGCGTCGCGCGTGGGCGGACTCACGAGCTGGAGGAACCGTCCGACGGGCGGGCCGCCCTTGTGTAGCTGTCCGGTCGAGTGCAGGTAACGCGGGCCGTATCCGAACGTCACCGCCGCGCCCGTCGCGCCCCGGATCACACTCCGCAACCGACCGACCGCGTCGTCAAATGCATCAGACGGCGGCACGTACGCCAGGATCGCCACGTAGTGTGGTGGCGAAGCATCGGCCAGCAGCGCGCGCAGCGAGTCGTCGCCGGCAGCGGCAACGGACGGCACCGAACCTGACTCCAAAACCCGCGCGGTGTTGTCCTTGGCCTCCTGCACGTTCGGCTGGTCGAACGGGTTGATCTCGAGCGCCCACCCCGCCACCGCAACCGCGAACTCGGTCAGGAAGAAGATCCGCCCGAGGTCGGCCGGCCCGTGCGCCGGCAGCGTGATCGTCGGATGCCCCGCCGCCGAGATCTGCTCGATCGCCGCGTCGAGCTTCTCCTCGGGGTGCTCCAGGTTGCGCCGGTAGACGAACACTCGATCGTTGCCGTAGACGTCCGCCGAGTCGCTCAGCGGCTCATCGACCACGGGGACGATCCCGCGTCCAAGCTTTCCGGTCGACTCGGCCACGAGTTGCTCGGCCCACAGCCCGAAGCTTTCGATCGGCGGCGAGATCAGGAACGTGAGCTTGTCCCGGCCCTGGCGGGCCAGCTCACCGATCACGGCGCCGAACCACATGCCGGAGTTCGACTCGCTCGAGTCGTAGTGGGCGCACATTTGCTCGGCCACCTGGCAGCGATGCAGAAGCGCCTCGATGCTGACGCCCATCAGCGCGGCCGGAACCAACCCGAAGTACGACATCACCGAGTAGCGGCCGCCGATGTCGGCGGGATTCAAAAAGCACCGCCGAAGCTCGTTGTTCGCGGCCAACTTCTCGAGCGGAGTCCCGGGGTCGGTGATCACCACGAACTGGTCGGGTCGCGCGAGTGCCTTGAAGCATTGGTACTGCGACAGGGTCTCGATCGTCGACCCGGACTTCGACGAGACGATGAACAGCGTCCGCTCCAGATCCAGCGAGTCCCGCACACCCAGCACCACATCGGGATGCGTCGAGTCCAGTAGGTGAAGCCGCAGCCCGCCCGGAACGTCACCGAATGACCGCCGGATCACCTCCGGACCCAGCGACGACCCCCCCATGCCCAACAAAACCGCGTCGGTAAACCCATCGGCCAGAACCGAATCGGTGAACGCGTGCAGATCCGATGCATGCTCGAGCATCGGCTCGGAGACGGTCAGCCATCCGAGGCGATCCTCGATCTCGGGAACACCCGGCCCGCCCCACAGCGTGACATCGCGCCTCCAGACTCGCTGCGCCACGTTCTCGGACACCGCAGCCCGAACCCGCTCCGCCACCGGCGGCTGCAACAACAAAGGGAGCCGGGCGTGAATCCTGCTCGGTTGTCCGGTTATCACGGCCGCGCGCCGTTCCTCGATGCCCGCCAGCAGCCGGGCCATCGCCTCCTCGAACTGCTTGACGCCGTCGACCAGCAGCTCGTCGGTTACGGCGCCGAGATCGACCCCGGCATCCGCGAGCGCGGCCAGATCGCCGCTCGGGTCCTGTTCCGCGGTCAACCCGGGAACCGTCCCGTGATCGGCGAACGCCAGCAGCGTCGCCAGCGGCATGGTGTTGACGGTGTGCGGCGCCACCAGCCCGTCGACGTACATCGTGTCGGAGTAGTGGGGGTTCTTGGTCCCGGTCGAGGCCCATAGCGGTCGCTGGACGGCCCCACCGGTGGCGGCGAGCGCGTCCCACCGAGGCCCCGAGAACAGCTCCCCGAACCGACGATAAACAGCCCGCGCGTTGGCCAGTGCCGCCGTCCCCGCCAGGTCGGTCCGGCCGAGCTGCTCAAGCTGCCGATCGACGGCCGTGTCGACGCGCGAGACGAAGAACGAAGCCACCGAGTTCACGCTGAGCTCGAGTCGCTCGGCGTGTCGGCGCTCGAGCGCGCGCAGATATGCCTCCACTACCTGTTCATACGCGGCTACCGAGAACAGCAGCGTGACGTTGACGTTGATGCCCTCGTAGAGCGCCTGCTCGATGGCGGGCACCCCCTCCTGCGTCCCCGGAATCTTGATCATCACATTCGCCCGGTCGACCCTCTTCCAGAACGAGCGCACCTGCTCGAGCGTGCCCTCGGTGTTGTGGGCGAGCTCCGGGGCGACCTCGAGCGACACGAATCCGTCGCGTCCGCGCGTATCCCGGTGAACGCCGGCCAGCACGTCGGCCGCGAGCTGGACGTCCCGGATCGCGATGTGCTCGTAGATCGCCACCGAATCCATGTTTTCGCGGGCCAGCGTGCGGAGGTCGTCGTCATAGTCGGTCGATCCGAGGATCGCCTTCTCGAAGATCGACGGGTTCGAGGTGACGCCGCGCAAAGATTCGACGGAGACCATCCGCGCGAGCTCGCCCCCTTCCACCATCGACCGGCGAATCTGGTCGAGCCACACACTGACACCCGCTTCGGTTATCGCTAACAGGCGGGGATTCAGTTCGGTGATGGTGCTCATCCTTGCCCCCGTCTCCGGACTACCCGGCTCCACTCGAGCGTGCGCGTTTGACGGCTGCCCGCCCGGCGTCGGCGACCCGTTCGGCGGTCAGGCCGAAGTGCTTGTACAGCGCGCCGGCGGGTGCGGACGCGCCAAATCCGGTCATGCCGATCGCCTCGCCGAGCTCTCCGACCCACTTGTCCCATCCGAACGTGGCGGCGGCCTCGAGCGATACCCGAGCGCGCACCTTCGGCGGCAGCACCCTGTCCCGGTAGTCCTGGTCCTGGGCGGCGAAGTTCTCCATGCACGGCATGCTCACCACGCGCGTGGAGATCCCCTCGGCTTCGAGCGCGTCGGCGGCACCCGCGCAGATGTTGACCTCGGTCCCGGTGGCGATCAGGATCAGGTCCGGCGGCTCGGGCTCGTTGAAGGAGAAGCGCAACACGTACGCGCCGCGGTCGATCGCGTCGGCGGGAATCGCGGATGGATTCCAGGTCGGGATTCCCTGGCGCGAGAGCACGAGCGCCGTCGGGTGATCGGAGGCCTTGATCGCGTAACGCCAGGCGAGCGCGGTCTCGTTGGCGCCCGCCGGCCTAATCACGCGGAGCACCGGCATCGCGCGCAGCCCCGCGAGCTGCTCGATCGGCTGATGCGTGGGGCCGTCCTCCCCCAGTCCGATCGAGTCGTGGGTGAACACGAAGATCGACGGCAGGTGCATGAGCGCGGCCAGGCGGATCGAGCCGCGCATGTAGTCACTGAAAGTGAAGAACGTTGCTCCGAAGGTCTTGAAGTAGTGGAGCGACATGCCGTTCACGATCGCTCCCATACCGTGCTCGCGGATGCCGAAGTGAAGGTTGCGACCCGAGTACGCGCCCGGTTCGACGCTACCGGCCCCATCGATGAGCGTGAGCGTCGACGGCGCGAGGTCGGCCGACCCGCCGACGAACTCGGGAACCTTGGCCGCCGCCCACTGGATGATCTCCTGCGAGGACTTGCGGGTAGCGGTCATCGAGCCCGAGGCGTGGAACTTCGGCACCTCGTGATCCCACCCGTCCGGCAGCCGACCCGCGATCATTCGCTCGAGCTCCTCGGCGGGTCCGGGATGCGCCTGGGCGTAGGCATCGAACCGCTCGCGCCAGTCGGACACGAACTCCTCCCCGCGCTCGATGCACTGCCGCGAGTGCTTGAGCGCCTCGTCCGGGACGTAGAACGGCTCGAGCGAGGGGTACCCCATCTTCTCCTTGGTCAGCTTGACCTCTTCCTCGCCCAGCGGCGAGCCGTGCGCGCCGGCGGTGTCGTGCTTGTTCGGGCTGCCCTGGGCGATATGGGTCCGGATGATGATCAGCGACGGCTTGTCCTCGACGGCCTTCGCCGTCTCGAGCGCGCGCCCGAGGTTGTCGAGCCCGATGTCCTCCTCGAGGTCCTGGACGTGCCAGCCGAGTGCCTCGTAGCGCTTGCCTACGTCCTCGGTGAACGCGAGCTTGGTGTCGCCCTCGATCGAGATGTGGTTCTGGTCGTAGAACGAGATCAGCCGGCCGAGGCCGAGGTGACCGGCCAGCGAGGACGCCTCATTGGAGATTCCCTCCTCGAGGTCGCCGTCGGACGCGATCACGTACGTGTGGTGATCGACGATCTCGTGGCCCGGGCGGTTGAAGCGCGCCGCGAGCATCCGCTCGGCAAGCGCCATCCCCACGGCATGCGAGATGCCCTGCCCGAGCGGTCCGGTTGTCACCTCGATCCCGGGAAGGTCGCCGTACTCGGGGTGGCCGGCGGCCATCGAGCCAAGCTGGCGGAAGCGCATCAGGTCGTTCTCGAGGCTGACGTCGTAGCCCGTCATGTACAGGGTCGAGTACAGGAGCATCGACGCGTGGCCGCATGAGAGCACGAACCGGTCGCGGTCGGGCCACTTCGGGTCCCGCGGGCTGTGACGCATCACGCGGGTGTAAAGGACGTAGGCGACCGGCGCCAGCGCCATCGGGGTCCCCGGGTGCCCGGAGTTCGCCTTTTGAACCCCGTCCATCGACAGTACGCGGATCGCGTCGACGCACAGCCTGTCCAGCGAGGTGGCGGTATCCGTCGCGGTCACGGGCGCAGCATAACCCGATCGCCGTCCTGGAAAGAAACCCGACGTGAATTATCCAAACAGCACGTCGAAGTGCTCGTATTCCTCGACGGGCACATGCCTGACTTCGGCCACCGCGTCGGCGAGCGGAACCATCACGACGTTCGTCGAACGGAGCGCGGCCATCATGCCCCACTCCCCCGCGTGCGCCGCGGTGATCGCGGCCAGTCCCAGCCTCGTCGCCAGCACTCGGTCGAACGCGGTCGGGGTGCCCCCACGCTGGACGTGGCCGAGCACGGTGGCGCGGGTCTCGTAGCCCGTCCGGCTCTCGATCTCGCGCTCGAGGGCATAGCCGATCCCTCCCAGGCGAGGGTGGCCGAACTCGTCGACGGCTCCCGTCTGGATCGTCATCGTCCCCTCCTTCGGCGTCGCGCCCTCAGCTGCGACCACGATCGAGAAGTACCGCCCGCGAGCATGGCGCCGGCGGATCAGCCGGCAGACCTCGTCGATGTCGAATGGGATCTCCGGAATCAGGATCACATCGGCGCCGCCGGCGACCCCCGAGTAGAGCGCGATCCAGCCCGCGGTGCGGCCCATGACCTCGACCACGAGAATCCGGTTGTGGCTCTCGGCCGTGGTGTGCAGCCGGTCGATCGCCTCGGTGGCGATGTGGAGCGCGGTGTCGAACCCGAACGTGACGTCGGTCCCGCCAAGGTCGTTGTCGATCGTCTTGGGGACGCCGATCACGTTGACCCCGTCGGCGTAGAGCCGGTTGGCGACGCCGAGCGTGTCCTCGCCGCCGATCGCGATCAGCCCGTCGAGGCGAAGCTTCTCGAGCACCTCCTTGACCCGCTGCACCCCGTCCTCGCGCTTGTACGGGTTGGTCCGCGAGCTTCCGAGGATCGTCCCGCCCCGGGGCAGGATCCCGCGCGTCGACTCGATGTTGAGCTCGGTGTGCGAGTCCTCGAGCACCCCGCGCCAGCCGTCGTGGAAGCCGACGATCTCGTCGTCGTAGGCGTCGATGCCTTTGCGAACGACCGCCCGGATGACGGCGTTGAGCCCCGGGCAGTCGCCGCCTCCGGTGAGCATCCCGATCCTCATCGTCGCGAATGGTATGGGTTTGGATCTTGGGCCGCGCTCCCGCGCGGCATCCGTGGGGCCTGTCGGGCCCATCCGGACCGGGGATCGCTCAACCGACACCGTTGTAGGCTGGCGAGGAATGAGGCGCCCGCGGCTGATCGGCACAGAGCATGATCGTTGGCTGTGGGCCGGTCTCGGAACCGCCGCCGCGCTCGCCGCCGGCGGGCTGATCGAGACCGCGCACATGCGCAGGCTGTCGCGCGACCCCGAGCGCAAGCTGCTCGACTCGCCGCCCGAGGGCCGCGCTCAGACGGCCCGCTCCCCCGACGGGACCACGCTCCACGTCGAGGTGTTCGGGCCCGAGGACGGCCCGACCATCGTCCTGGCCCATGGCTGGACCGAAACGCTCCAATACTGGGTGTACGTGATCCGGGCGATGTCCAAGCGCGGGTTCCGGGTGGTGGCCTACGACCAGCGCGGACACGGCAGCAGCGAGCCCGCGCACGGCGGCGACTACGCGATCGAGCGCTTCGGCGAGGACCTCGAGGCGGTGCTCAGCACCTGCGTCCCGGACGGGCAGCTCGCGGTCGTCGCCGGTCACTCGCTCGGCGCGATGTCGATCGCCGCCTGGGCCGCGGATCACGACGTCGAGCGACGGGTCCGCGCCGTCGCGCTGCTGTCCACGGGCGTCGGTGACCTGATCGCCGAGCACCTGCTGCTCCCGCTCCCGAGCATCGCCAACGCGGTCAACCGCGCGGTCTCGCTGTACGGCTTCCTCGGAAACCGGACCCCGCTTCCGCGGTACTCGACGCCGCTCAGCTACGCGGCGGTCCGCTACATCGCCTTCGGTCGCCACGCGTCCCCCGCGCAAATCGCATTCTTCGAACGGATGCTCGTCACCTGCCCACCTGACGTGCGCGCCAAGATCGGGATCGCGATGTCGGAGATGGATCTGCACCAAGCGGTGCCGCGCCTGACGGTGCCGACGACCGTGCTCGTGGGCGCCGACGACCGCCTGACCCCGCCGTCGCACGCGCGGCGAATCGCCGAGAACCTCCCCCGCCTCCAGAAGCTGATCGTGCTCCCGGGAACGGGTCACATGACGCCGCTCGAGCGGCCCGACGAGGTGACCGCCGCGCTCGTCGAGCTGGCGGCGGCGACCGCCGAGCGGGTTATCGTCTGACCGCCTTTGACACAGTGTGCGGGTGGGAGTCACCGCCGTAACCAGTCGTTTGCCGGTGTGTCACGTGCTGAAGGAGGACCCGGAGCTCGCCGAGGCGATCCCGCCGGAGCGCCGGCAGCAGGCCATCGAGGACTGCATCGTGCCCGAGCTGCGGATCCAGCCGGGCACGGTCGAGCGGCGTAGCTCGTCGCTCGGCTTTCGCGGCGGGATCGGCGTGCTCGTGCTGAGTGGCCTCTTGATCCGCCGCGTCGGCATCGAGGGTCGCTACGGGGCGGAGCTCATCGGTGAGGGCGACCTGCTGCGGCCGAGTGAGGAAAGCGTTTCGCCGCTGCTGCCCGTGACGACGGACTGGTCGATCGTGTTGCCAGCCCGCGTGGCTGCGCTCGACGCCGCCTTCGAGCAGCGGCTCGCCCAGTACCCCGAGCTCGCGCGGTGCCTGATCGACCGCGCGATCCTGCGCTCCAAGTACCTCGCGATCAATATGGCGATCGTGCACCAGGCACGCGTCGACGTGCGCCTTCACATGTTGCTCTGGCACCTGGCGGCACGCTGGGGGCGCGTCCGCAGCGACGGAACGGTGCTCCGGCTGCGGCTCACCCACACGGTGCTCGCGGACCTGGTGGCCGCGCGGCGGCCGACGGTCACTACCGCGCTGTCCGAGCTCGCGCGACAGGGCCTGGTCAGGACCGACGGCGAGACGTGGATCCTCCCGGGCGAGGCGCCGTCCGATCTGATGGCCTTCGCTCACGTCGCGGCCGGTCCCGCCGCCGAGCCACCGGCGGCTCCGGGTCTCTGAGCTAGACCACGTTGCACATCGACCCGTACATCATCCTCGGGAGCGCGATCATCGGCCTGCTCGTCGGGATGACCGGCGCCGGGGGTGGCGCGCTGATGACGCCGATGCTGATCCTGCTGTTCGGAGTGACGCCCGCAGCCGCGATCTCGAGCGATCTCGTCGCGGCGGTGGTCATGCGCCCGTTCGGCGCGGCCGTGCACCTTCGCGCCGGCACGGTGAATCTCCGGCTGGTTCGCTGGATGGTCCTGGGCTCCGTTCCCGCCGCATTCCTCGGCGCCTATGTGCTGCACGTGATAGGCAACTCGAAGTCCGCGCAGACCCACATCGAGACCCTGCTCGGAGCCGCCCTGCTCGTGGGCGCGAGCGCGATGGCGCTCCGCTTCGTGCTCGACCACCGGACCGGCCAGACTCGGCGGGCGCTCGTGCACGAGATCCAGCCGCGGCCGCTAGTCACGGTTGCGATCGGCATCATCGGCGGCCTGATCGTCGGGATGACGTCCGTCGGGTCGGGGTCGCTGATGATCGTCCTGCTCCTGTTCGTGTACCCGACGATCGGCGCCAACCAGCTCGTAGGCACCGACCTCACCCAGGCGGTTCCGCTCACACTGGCGGCGGCGCTTGGGGCACTGATCTTCGGACACGTCGTCCTCGACGTCACGGCCTCGTTGATCATCGGCAGCGTCCCCGCCGTACTGGTCGGCTCGATGTTGTCCTCGACCATCCCCGACCGCTACGTCCGGCCGGCGATCGCGTTCGTGATCTTCGCCTCGGGGCTCAAGTACGTCGGCCTTGGAACCACCGCGCTCGGGTGGACGCTGTGCGCGGTGCTCCTCGCCGGCGCAATCTTCTGGCTGATGTACGCGCGGCCCTGGCAAGCCACGATCGAGCGGCGGTAGATGGAGCGGATCGACGTTCCGGTGGCGGGTGGGACCCTGGCCGCGTTCCGGTTCGGTCCCGATTCCGCCGAGCCCGTCATCGCGGTCCACGGGATTACGGCGAACAGCCGGGGGTGGCTCGCCGTCGCCCGTGCGCTCGACGCCCGCGCGACGCTGGTCGCGCTCGACCTGCGCGGTCGCGCCGCCTCCTGCGAGCTGCCGCCTCCGTTCGGGATGGAGGCGTACGCGCGCGACATGCTCGCCGTCGTGGACCACTTGTCGCTCGAGCGGACCGTGCTCGTCGGCCACTCGCTCGGCGCCTACGCGGTCGCGCGGTTCGCCGCCGACCATCCCGAGCGGGTCGCGGCGGCGGTCCTGGTCGACGGCGGTTTGACGTTGCCGGTGCCGGCGGGCGTCGACCCCCAGGCGTTGACCGCCGCCGTCCTCGGGCCCGCGCTCGCTCGTCTTCGCCTGAGGTTCGCCACCCGCGAGGCCTACCACGATTGGTGGCGGGCCCATCCTGCGTTCGCCGGCTCCGATGTGCTCGATGCCGATCTGGTCGCCTACGCCGACCATGACCTCGTCGGCGATCGGTCGTCCGTCTCTGAGGAAGTGGTGCGCGCCGATGCCGGCGAGCTACTCGAGGTGGGAAAGGCGGCCCATCGGCTCGAGGTCCCGACTGTTTTGCTGTGCGCCGAACGCGGGATGACCGATGACCCGAATCCGATCCAGCCGGCACAGCTGGTGAAGTCGTGGGTCGACGGTGCGCCGGGTGTGCGGCAATCGGAGCGCGTGCCCGGCGTCAACCACTACACGATCGTGATGGGCACCGCCGGCGCCGGCGTCGTCGCAGACGCAATCGTGCGCGCATTGCAAAGTCCCGCGTTTGGTCCTGGCCTAGGATCAGGCGGATGAGCACGTCGGAGACGGTCGGCTCAGGGGTGGCGCCACCCGAGCCGGATCTGACGCCGGAGGAGATGGTCGCGCGCGCGGAGGCGCTGCGGCCGAGACTGATCGCCGACCAGGAGGCGACCGAGAAGCGCACGTACTACTCGGCCGAGATGCATGAGGCCTTCTTGAACGCGGGCTTCTATCACCTGTATGTCCCGCGGCGCTACGGCGGCTACGAGTTCGACGTCCCCACTTACGTGGGCGTCGTCCAGGAGATCGCGCGGGGCTGCGTGTCGACCGCGTGGTGCATGGGCCTGGCGATGAACCACGCGCTCATGGTTGGGTCGTGGTGGCCCCAGGAGGCGCAGGACGAGATCTTCGCCGGCGGCGACTTCCGGTGCGCGTCGGTCGCGGCTCCTGTCGGGCGCGCCGAGCGCACCGACCACGGCTGGGAGATCAACGGTCGGGTCGCGTTCGCGTCGGGCTCGCCGTACTCGACCTTCTACATGGGCCAGGCGATCCTGCCCGCGCCGGCCGCGACCTCGCCCGAGGACATGCCGCCCCAGCTGCTGTTCGTCGCACCGCGCAGCGAGTGGGAGATGCTCGATGACTGGGGCGACATGCTCGGCCTCAAGGGCTCGGGCTCTCACAGCATCCGCTTCCCGGGTACGCGCATCCCCGCAAGCTGGGGCTTCGAGGGCAGCATGCTCGACATCGAGGTCGGCGGCGGTACCCCCGGCTCCCGCCTGCACGGGAACCCGATGTACTCGGGCCGGGCGGTGTCAATCTTCACGCTCTCGCTCGCGGCCGTGACCGTCGGCGCGGCCTACAACATGCTCGACGAGTACGAGCGGCTGATGCGCGAGCGCAGGACGCCGCTGCCGCCGTTCATCCCGCGTGTCAAGGACCCGGACTACCAGCGCTGGTACGGGCGGGCGCTGACCCACGTCGCCACGGCGGAGGCGGCCGTGCGCAACACCGCCGAGCGCCACATGGAGCTCTGCCGGCGCAACGTCGAGGACGGCATCCCGTACACATTCGGCGACGACATGCTGCTCGCCGGCATCGCGCGCGAGGCCATGCTGATGTGCTGGCGGGTGATCGACGACGACCTGTGGCAGACCGTCGGGGCAAGCGTCGCGCGCGATGGTGAGCGGACAGCCCGCGTGTTCCGGGACATGGCGGTGGCCGCCGCCCACCGCAACCTCCAGCTCCGTGACATGTTCTACGGCGATATCGGGCGTGCGGCGCTCGGCGAGCTGCAGCGCATCCCGGGCCGCTGATCTCGGTCCGGGAGTGACCCGCGCCCCGCCGGGCATGGACGCACGGCGGAACGGCCCCACGGATGCCGAGCGCAGCGAGGCCCAAAATTCCGGTAAACGTCACACTCGCCGCCCTCCTGTGGGGTGAATGCGCGTTCACCCGGCTCTGCCACGGTCAACGGCTCGCTCGCCGCCGCGGGCTCGCCGAGTGTGTACTTAACCGGAGAGCCGACCTGCGACCCAGCCTGTTATCACGGCGAGCGTGTCCGCGTTGTTGCGCTCGATCATGATCCCGTGCGCGTTCCCGTGCACGCCGTGGTCGGCGAGGCGGACGTGCTCGACGTCGCAGCCGGATCGCTCGAGAAACGCCACCAACTCGTGATCGGACGAGGCAAACACCGACTCCTCGCCCGTGACCACCGCGATCGGGAACCGGCTCAGATTGGGGAGCCGTCGCGCGGTTCCGTTGTGTAACTCCGACGGGTCCGCCACCGGCGGGTCGAACGTCAGCGGGGCGCTCGCGAGGCCCCACTCGAGCTCGAGTCCCATCTCGGGCCGCTCGGCGAACGGGGGCCCGAGCGTCTCGATCGCGATCAGCGCCGCCACCTGATCAGGGCGGGCGTCGGCGGCCAGGAACGCGCCGGGGCCGCCTGCCGAGTGAGTGACGAGCACCGCGGGCCCGACGAGGTCGAGCAACTCCGCGAGGCGCGCCTGTTCGAGCATTTGCATGCCGGCCCAGTCAGTAGGCATCGAGCCGACAGGGGCTTGAAACTGGTCGAACACCGGATCCCCGGGCTCGCCGCCGCCGGGCCATTGGCTGTGCGGGTGGGAGTCTGGACCCTGGGAGGGCGGAAAGAAGATCGCCCGAAGCACGGCGTCGCCCACCTGCGGACCGAGCGGACCAAGCACGTCGGGATGGTGGGGAGAGCGGCCGTAGCCGGGCCGGTCGACCACGTACGCCGTGTGACCCTGAGTGACGAGGAGCCGCGACCAGCCGGGACGCCCGTCGGGCGTCGTCAGATAGTCCGTGCCCTGTCCGCCGCCACCGTGGACCAGCACCCACGGAGGTCCGGGGCGTAGCTCTCCGGGTGACTCCCACTCCACGAACATCGGTCCGCGCTGGAAAACGCCGAGCGGCCCGTCGACGCGCTCGCCGGTGATCCAGAACGCGCCGCGACGCGACGCGACGACCGGACCCGTGGGCTCGTGCCTGGTCACGACGCGGCCCGTTCGCTTGCGCGCCGGGCGCCCTCGGACAGCGAGCCCAGCTTCGCCCAGCAGATGTCGGGATCGATCGCGCCGAACCCCGACCACGTTCCAAACCCGCAGTCGGTGCCGGCCATCACCCGGTCGGCGCCGACGATCTGCGCGTAGGTGTCGAGGCGCTGGGCGACCAACTCCGGGTGCTCGATGTAGTTGCAGGTGGAATCGATGACTCCGGGGGCGAGCGTCTTGTCCTCGGGGATCGTGGCCTCGCGCCAGACCGCCCACTCGTGCTCGTGGCGCGGATTGGCGGCCTCGAACAGGATCGTCTGCGGCTTCGCGCCCAGGACCACGTCGATGATCTGCTCGACGCCGATGTCGAGGTGGTGCGGGCCCTCGTAGTTGCCCCAGCACAGATGCAGGCGAGCGCGGTCGGCCGGGACGTCGCGGAGGGCGTGGTTGATCGCCTCGACGTGGCGGGCCGCGGCCGCCACGAACTCCTCATCGGAGTTGTCCCGGTACATGATGTGCCGGCCCATCGCGAGATCGGGCGCGTCGATCTGGAGCATGAAGCCGGCGCCCACGACCGCCTCGTACTCGGTCTTCATCGCCTCGCCGATCGCCTCGAGGTACTCGTCGACGCTTTCGTAGTACTCGTTGGGCTGGAACAGCGCGATGATCCCGGGCGACGGGGCATTCATGAAGGCGCCCTCAACCGGTTGGCCCTCGATCGCCTTCGACAGGCGCTCCAGGTCGTGTTGCAGTGGCTCCAGGTGCTCATAGATGATCGGACCGCGACATATCGGGCGCAGGTACCGGGCGCTGCCACCCTCGTCCGCGAGCCGCTTCATGTAGCGCGGATAAGCGGCGAGGTCCGCCGGGGTCGCGCGTGGCACGTCGCCGACCTCGAACCCGCTCAGACGGTGGCGGATGTAAGTGGCGTAGCCGATCTTGCTCATCTCGCCGTCGCTCACGAAGTCGATCCCGGCCTCGACCTGGTGGCGGACGCGGTCCATGACGGCCTCGTCCAGCAGGCCGTCGTACTGGGCGCGGTCGACCTCCTCGCCCCGGTCCTCGGCGAACACGAACTCGACCAGCTCCGCAGGACGGGGAAGGCTGCCGACGTGGGTGGTGAGGATGTGCGCCACCTACCAGATCTCCTCGAGGACCTCGCGGATCGCCGGGGCCGGCGCCGGCCGCGGGTTCGCCTTCGCTGGCGCGCGCTCGGCGATTGCCTCGGACAGGATTTCGAGGTCTTCGCGCGGGACGTCGTACTCGCGCAGACGGTTCGGCCCCGCGAGCGCGCCGAGTTCGGCGACCCGGTCAATCGTGTTTTCGTATCCCATCGCTTCGCCAAGGCAGGCGATCTCGTCGGGGACAACGTCGGCGTTGTACCGGAGCGCCGCCGGCAGGGAGACCGCGTTCATCGTTCCGTGTGGAAGGCCATACCTCCCGCCGAGGGCCTGCGCGATCGCATGTCCGAGGCCCATGCCCACGCGAAGCGCGGCGCCGGCGTACATCGCACCCTCGAGCAGTCCCCGTCGCGCCTCGAGATCGTCGCCCTGCTCAACCACCACAGGCAGCCAGTCAGAGATCAGCTTCGCCCCGTCCAGCGCTACGAGATCCGTGTCCTCGGTCCGTCCCCGCGTGTACAGCGCCTCGGCGCAGTGTGCGAGCGCGTTCATCGCGGTTCCGGCGCTCTCGCCGCGAGGAAGGTCGAGCGTCAGCGACGGGTCATAGACGATCGCCACGGTCTTCGCGCCACCCCCACCGCGCTTGATGCCGGCCTCGCGGTCCCGCATCCCGAACCCCTGCGTCCACTCCGCGCCCGAGTATGTGGTCGGGATCGACACGATCGGGAGCCCGGTCTCGCTGGAGACGGCCTTGGCGGTGTCGATCGCGCTTCCGCCACCGAGAGCGACCAGTCCGTCGGCGCCGGCGGCGGCCTCGACGGCCGCACGTACCCCGGTGACCTCAGCGTGCGGCTGTACTCCATGGAACCGCCGCGCCACCGGGAGACCGAAGTCACGCCACCGCTTACTCGAAATCAGCAGCGGCTCGCTCACCGACAGCTCGTCGAGTACCGCGGGCAGCTCATCGAGACCCCAGCGAACGATCACCCGGCGATCAAATCAGATCGGAGCCGACCGGGGCCCGCCGTTTGCTTACGACTGCCCCGACTGCAACCGCCGCATCCCCGCCAGCCACCGGTCGTAGTCCATCGCCTTGCGCTGGAAGAACGTCAGCACCTCGGGATGCGGGAGGATCAGGAACGTCTCGGCGTCAACCGCCCGAACAACGACCTCGGCGACCTCCTCGGGCTCGAGCATCGCGCCGGCACTTCGAACCACGCGGTGTGCGAGCTCATCCCCCTGCGTCATCGCCGTACGCACGCCCATCGGGCACAGGCAGCTGACTCGGATTCCGCGGTCGCCATAGGTCACCGACAGCCACTCGGCGAACGCGACGGCGGCGTGCTTGGTCACCGCGTACGGTGCCGAGCCGATCTGGGTGAGGAGGCCGGCGGCCGAGGCCGTGGCGACGAAGTAGCCCTCGCCGCGTTCCAGCCACCCCGGCAACAGCCGACGCGCCGCCAGGATGTGGGCGCGCACGTTGACGCTGAGCGCAAGGTCCCACACGTCGGCGGGCGTCTCAATCGGATCCTCCCCGATGGCCACGCCGGCGTTGGCGAAGAAAACCTCGACCGGACCGAACTCCGATTCAACTTCCGAGATCAAGCCGTCGAGCGCGCTCTCATCGGTGACATCGCACGCCGCCGCCATGTGACCGTCGCCGAGTTCCCCCGCGACGCGCGCCAACGGATCTCCCTGGATGTCGGTTACCGCCACCCGCGCACCCGCCGCGGCGCACCGCAGCGCCAGCGCCCGCCCGATGCCTCCGGCCCCGCCGGTTATCACGACCGTTCGTCCGTTGAGGTTCATCTCGCTCCGCCCGAGCCTTGCTCGTAATTTGTCAAATAGATTGTCTGAGGAGCCCTACAAAGTGAATTGATTATGCGGTTTCCCTCACAAACGCCGCGGGTACGACAAATGCGGATAAGAGGAAAGAGAGGGTCCGATGAGTTCTACATCGACCAGTGGACGACTGGTACGTACGGGCGCGCCGCCTGCGGGTGCCCAGACACCCAAGTCAATTCTCGCCCGGCTGGACCGGATCAGCGTCTGGTCGCTGCCGTTCATGTTCATCGGGATCATCGGGACCGGGTTCCTGTTCGCGTTTTACGATGTGTTCGACATCAACGTGTCGTTCATTCAGAGCTGCGTGGCGCTCAAGCATGGCTGCACGCCCGCCAACGCGGTGACCGCGCTGCGCGTTCCGGTCGTATTGAGCCTCGCGGGGTATGTCATCGGCGCACTCGCCCTTGCCCCGATCTCCGATCGCATCGGGCGGCGCAACATGCTGCTGTTCACGATGCTGCTCACCGGTCTGGGCTCGCTCTACAACGCGTTCGCCCCGGACTACACGCAGTTCGTGCTGGCCCGCGTTATCACCGGGATCGGTGTTGGCGCCGACCTGGCGATCGTCAACACGTACGTGGGCGAAGTCGCCCCGCGCCGCAACCGGGCGCGTTGGATCTCGGTGATCTTCATCATGTCCTCGCTTGGCGCGCTGCTCGGGATCTGGCTCGGCCTGTTCCTGACCACCAGCCCGGCGCCGTGGCCGCATGGTCTGTCGTTCGCCCAGGCTGGACCGACGTTCGCCGACGGCTGGCGATGGATGTACGGAATCGGCGCGCTGCTCGCCGCGATCGGCGTCCTGCTGCGCCTGGAATTGCCCGAATCCGCACGCTGGCTCGTCGGACAGGGGCGGACCGAGGAGGCCGACAAGGTCGTCAGCGACATGGAGGTCGTCGCCGCCAAGCACGGGCCGCTGGCGCCGGTTCCCGATGACGTCCCGATGGATCAAGCGATTCCCGAACCGCGGATCTCGTTCCGGGCTCTGTTCAGCGAGCGCGTTTACGTGCGACGGATGATCCAGTTGCTGGGCGTTTGGTTCCTGGCGTACGTGACCGTGTTCGGTTTCTCGGCGGGCTTCACCTCGATGCTCGTCTCACTCAAGTACCCGCCGCCCGAGGCCGGCTTGATCACCGCCGTCGGAGCGTTCGGGTTCCTGGCGTGCGCGCTGTTCGCGGTGGCGTTCGCCGACAAGATCGAACGGAAGCGGTGGCTCCCGATCGGTGCGGTGATCACCGTGATTGGCGGCGTGATCGTCGCCGAGGCCGGGACCACCAGCCTCGCGATCGCCTTTATCGGCGCGGCGATCGTGTTCTTCGGCTTCAACATCTGGGTGCCGCCGACCTACACGCTGTCGACCGAGAGCTTCCCGACGCGCGCGCGAGTGACCGGCTTCGGGGTGGTCGACGGGGTCGGACACCTCGGCGGGGGCATCGGCGTACTCGGGATCGCGCCTCAGATCCCCAACATGACCGTGCTCGAGGCGATGCTGGTCGTTTCCGGGTTCCTCGTCCTCGCGGCGATCGTCGCCCAGTTCAGCCCCAACACACGGGGCCGGTACTACGAAGAGATTTCGCCCTGACGGCACCGGGGTGAAGCTGCGCGGTGCGGCCGGTCCGCTCCCGGTCCCAGGGCCGCCGCACCGCGCGACATCTCATGCTCCGGCGTCGACGCTCCGGAGCACCGTGCCCATGTACTCGATGTGCTGGCGCATGGCCCGCTCGGCGGCGGTTCGCTGGTGCCGCCGGATCGCCCGGACGATCGCCTGGTGCTGGGCGATGATCAGGTCCCCGTCGATCGCGTGACCGAGGTGCTCGATCAGTGACGGCTGCAGCACGTCGAGGATCCAGCTGGTGAAGGTGACGAGCAGGTCGTTGCCCGCGGTGATCGCGATCGTCTGATGAAACCGGGTGTCGGCCCGCCGGAACTCGTTCCCCGCCGGGTCCCGGCCCGCGGCGTCGGCGATCGCCTCGGTCAGCGACGCGATCGTCGTCTCGTCTGAGCGCTCGGCCGCCCGGCCGGCGAGCGGGACCTCGAGGAACATCCTGGCCTCGAGCAGCTCGTAGAGAGTGACGCTCTCGGACTCGAGCATCGCCGCGATCGACTCGCTCAGGTGACGGCCTACATCCGGATCTCATGTGCGATCTGCTCGCTGGCGTCAGCGTGTACGGGCTCGAACCGAGGCTTCCTCGCGCCGGTCGAAGCTGCCATGCGCCGAAATTAAGGCGGTGAGGCTCTTCTGTCCGTCGATTCGGCGTCGCGGCTAAGTAAAGACGGCACCCGACCGATAACGGGTTCAATGCGGACGACCGATTCCCGCGTGCTGCCCACCCACGGCGGCGACTCCAACGAGCGCTTCCGCGTGCTGTTCGAGCGCGCCTCCGTCGGCATCATCACCGTCGGACCAGACGGGCGCGCCGTCGAGGCCAACCCCGCGATCGAGCGGATGCTGGGCTACGGACGCGGTGGGCTCGTCGGCGTGAGCTTTACCGAGTTCACCCACCCCGGCGACGTCGAGATCTCGAAGGGCCTCTTCCAGGAGCTGCTCGACGGGCAGCGCCCGTCCTACCAGTACGAGAAGCGCTACGTCCGCACCGACGGCGAGGTGATCTGGGTTCGGGTCACGGTTTGGAGCGATGCCAGCGACATCGAGTCGACGCAGGTCGCGATCGCCATGATCGAGGACATAACCGAGAGCAAGCTCGCGGCCCGGGAGCTCGAGAACAAGGCCTGCCGGCTCGAGCGGATCATCGCCACCCAGCGGGACATCTCGGCCGCCGCGTCGGGTGACCTCGAGCACGTGATGCAGGTGATCGTCGAGCGCGCGCAGGCGTTGACGGTGGCCGAGGGCGCGATGATCCACCTCATCGACGGCGACGACGTGGTCACGCGGGCCGCCAGCGGGATCGGGAAGCGCTTCCTCGACCACCGCCGTCCGCTGAGCGAATCTGTGTCCCGGTTCGCGATCGCCGCACGCGCACCGTTGCTGATCGAGCACGCCGAGGACGATCCCCGCCTGAACCCGGCGATCCGAGCCAAGATGGGCGATCGGTCTCACATCTGCGTGCCGCTGTTCGCCGGCGAGCGCGCGGTCGGCGCGCTCAGCGTGATGAGCACTTCGGAAGATGAGCGATTGAGCGAGGACGACCGCCAGACGCTCGAGCTGCTCGCCGGGGTCCTGTCCGAGGGGGTCAGCCGCGCCGCGGAGGTCGAGGCCAAGCACCGGCAGGTCGATGCTCTCGCCCGCTTCGAGGCGATCTACCACGGCGCGATCACCGGCGTCATGACCCTGAGCGCCGATGGTCAGATCGCCGACGCGAACCCGGCCATGTGCGCGATGCTCGGACTCGACAACGCCCAGCAGGTTCGCACCCATATCGCCGAGTACCTCGATCCCGAGGAGCACGGGCGCGTGACGGTCGCGGTGGAGGAGCTGTTCGCCGGCGAGTCCAATTCGCTGCGGATCGAGACCCGGCTTAACCGCAGGGACGGTTCGGTGCTGTGGGTGTCCGCGTCGTTCTCGATCGTCCGCGAGCCCGACGGCCGTCCGTCCTTCGGCATCGTGATGGTGCAGGACGACACCGACCGCAAGGCGGCTCAGGATGCGCTGCTCCGCCAGTCCGAGATCAACGAGCACCAGGCGCTGCACGACAGCCTCACGGGCCTACCGAACCGCACGCTGTTCCGCGACCGGATCGAGCAGGCGATCGCGATCGCCGACCGCGAGGGCGGCCAAGCCGCTGTGGCGATGATGGATCTAGACCGCTTCAAGGATGTCAACGACTCACTCGGGCACCATGCCGGTGACGCGCTCCTGGTCGAGATCGGCCAGCGCCTGCGCGGAATCCTGCGCTCCTCCGACACCGTGGCCCGGCTCGGCGGCGACGAGTTTGGCGTGCTGATCTCGAAGCCCAGGAGCGACCGCGACGTGGTCGTCGTGATCGAGAAGATCCGGTCCGCGCTGGAGACGCCCGTGACCATCGACGGCCTCGGGCTGCCAGCGGAAGCGTCGATCGGGATTGCGATGTTCCCCCAGCACGGGCAGGATGTCGACACGTTGCTGCGCCACGCCGACGTGGCCATGTACTCCGCCAAAGAGGAGAAGCTCGGATTCGCCTTCTACGAGAAGTCGCGTAACGCGTCAGATCCGGCGCGGCTGACGCTCGTCTCAGAGCTGCGTCGTGCGATCGAAGAGCGCGAGCTGACTCTGTACTACCAGCCGAAGGCGCAGCTCGCGAGCGGCGCCGTCCAGTCCGTCGAGGCGCTGCTGCGCTGGAACCACCCCACGCGGGGCCTGGTCGGGCCGGACGAGTTCATACCGCTCGCGCAGCAGACCGGGCTGATCAAGCCGCTGACCCTGTTCGTGCTCGATGAAGCGCTGACCCAGTGCCGCGCCTGGCAGAGCGCCGGGATGACCCTCGGCGTCGCCGTCAACCTGAGCGTCCGCAATCTGCTCGATGCCGAGTTCCCCGACCAGGTTCGGGATCTCCTCTCCAAGAGGCGCGTCCACCCCTCGTTGCTCGAGCTCGAGATCACCGAGTCGACGATGCTGTCGGACCCTGTCCGCACCAAGCGCGTCCTCGACAAGCTGTCCGCGATGGGCGTGGCGCTGTCGATCGACGACTTCGGCACCGGCTACTCATCACTGTCCTATCTCAGCCAGCTGCCCGTCAACGAGATCAAGATCGACCGCTCGTTCGTGATGAACATGGCCGAGAGCGACAACGACGCCGTGATCGTGCGTTCGACGATCGACCTCGCCCGCAACCTCGGCCTACACGTCGTGGCCGAGGGCGTCGAGACCGAGCAGGCCTGGGATCGCCTGAGCGAGCTCGGGTGCACGCTCGCCCAGGGTTACTACCTGAGCCGGCCCGTCCCCGCGGACGAGCTGACCACGTGGCTCATGAACCGGGCACTGAAGCCTGCTGCTTGACCTCCTCGGGGATCATCGGGCCCTCTCCGGCGGGGTCGACGAGCCCCTCCTCGAGCCACCGGTAGCGCCCGTCGAGCACTCGCGCCGCCGCTGAGCGGTTGGTGTCATCGACGTTGTTCCACAGTTCGCCGAACAAGGTCTCGACGCGCTGCTTGGCTTGCGTGCAGAACAGCTCGGCCAGCTCCTGAGCCTCCGTGCGCCGGTCGGGACGCTCGCGGCCGATCGTGTCCGCGTACGCCACCGCCGAGGCCATGGCGAACAGCTCGGCCCCGATGTCGACGAGCCGTCCGAGGAACGTCTGGCGGTACTCGAGCTTGGCCTGCCACCGGGTCATCCCGTAGAACGTGGAGCGGGCGAGCTTGCGGGATGACCGCTCGATGAAGCGAACGTACGGCGCGAGCGGACCGAGCTCTTCGTACGAGTTCGGCACCTGGCCCTTGCCGACCGCGAGTTGCGGCAGCCATTTGGTGTAGAACGCGCCCGCCCGCCCGGCCGCCGCGATCTTTTCCTTGATGTCGCCGTCTCCCTCGAGCAGGTCTCCGGCGACCTGGAGGTGCTGGTCCACCGCCTCGCGGGCGATCAGCAGGTGCATGATCTCGGTCGACCCCTCGAAGATCCGGTTGATCCGCATGTCCCGGAGCGCCTGCTCGGCCGGGACGGGCTTCTCGCCGCGCGCCTTGAGCGACGCCGCGGTTTCGTACCCGCGACCGCCGCGTACCTGGATCAGCTCGTCGAGCACCTTCCACCCCATCTCCGAGCCGTACAGCTTGGCCAGCGCTGCCTCGATCCGGATGTCGCCCGCCTTCGAGTCGGCCAGCCGGCTGGCGACGTCGAGCATCGCTTCGAGTCCGAACGCGCTGCCGGCGATGAACGCAATTTTCTGGGCGACCGCGTCGTGCTTGCCGATCGGCCGGCCCCACTGCACGCGCTCGTTGGACCACTCGCGCGCGACCTTGGTCGCCCACTTGGCCTGACCGACGCAGATCGCGGGCAACGCCAGCCGGCCTGTGTTCAGCGTGGTGAGCGCGATCTTCAGGCCGTCCCCTTCGCGTCCGATGCGGTTCTCCTCGGGTACGAACACCTGATCGAGCCTCGTCACCGAGTTCTCGATCCCGCGTAGGCCCATGAAGGCGTTGCGGTGCTCGACCGTGACTCCGGGGAGGTCGTAGGGCAGGACGAAGGCGCTGATGCCGCCGCGGCGGCCGTCGCCCTTGGGGACCTTCGCCATCACCACGACGGTGTCAGCGATCGCTCCGTTGGTCGCCCACAGCTTCTGCCCGGTGAGCTCGTAGCCGCCCTCGACCGGCGTTGCCGTGGTGGCGAGGCGCGCCGGATCCGAGCCCACATCGGGCTCGGTAAGCAGGAACGCGCTGATGTGGTCCTTGGCCACGAGCGGCAGCCACTTGCGCTTCTGCTCCTCGGTCCCGAACAGCCGCAGCGGCTCCGCGACCCCGATCGACTGATGCGCGCTGAGCAGCGCTGACAGCGACGCGTGCCACACGCCGACGATCTGGAGAGCCCGGTTGTAATAGACCTGCGAGAGGCCGAGGCCGCCGTACTCCTCGGACACCTTCATGCCGAGCGCGCCCATGCGCTTGAGGCCATCGATCACCGGGTCGGGGATCTTGGCTTCGCGCTCGATCTCGAGCGGATCGACCTCGGCCTCGAGAAACTCGCGCAGCTGGGCCAGGAAGCGCTCGCCCTTCTCAACCGCCGCGGGATCGAGCTGCGGCTGCGGGTGGATCAGATCGAGGCGAAAGTTGCCGAGAAACAACTCCTTGCCGAAGCTCGGCAGCTTCCATTCGGACTCGCGCGCGGCCTCGGCGACCTCGCGCGCCTGCCTCTCTGACACGTTGCTGGACACGGGTGTTCTCCTCTGCGACGGTTCCGCTGTCAGTTCCTTTGTGAAGCTACCCGAATATCAGGAGGAGCGGTGAAGCTCAGCGCGCGCAACCAGCTTGCCGGCAAGGTGACCAGCATCAACAAGGGCGAGGCGATCGCCAACGTCGTCCTCGACGTCGCCGGCCAGCGACTGGTCGCGTCGATCACGGTCGAGGCCGTGGCCGATCTGGGCCTCAGCGAGGGGAGCCAGGTCACCGCGATCATCAAGGCCTCAGACGTGATGATCGCCACCAACTGAGGGTGAGCGCCTAGCGCCGCCGCCTACAGCACGGCCCGCTCCCGGTCGATAACTCCACCAAACGGAGTAATCGGGTTGGGAGGCAACACAGATGGGCCATGTAGAGGCGACTGTTTCTGACACCGGGGTGAACCGGAGTCCGCGCTCGGCGGACACCGGGGCGAACCGCAGTCCGCGCTCGGCGACGTCGCGGGCGCAGCGCGCTTCCGCCGCACGCGCGGAACGGACCGGTGGCGGCATCAAGGCCCTGTACGTGCTCCTCGGCCTGATGCTGATGGGGTACGCGATCGCGCTCGTCGTGCGCGCCAACGGCGCGAGCTCAAACTGGCTCGATGGCTGGGGCGTTTCGGCCTATGAGCTGTTCGTGAGCGTGCTAGTGCTGGTCCGGGCGGCGGTCAGCCCGAAGGATCGCGGCTTCTGCCTGGCGCTGGGGGCCGGCATGGCCCTGTGGGCGCTCGGGGACTTCGCGATGACGTACGAGAGCATCCACAACCCCAATCCGCCCACTCCGGTCCTGGCCAACTATCTGTGGGTGGGCTTCTTCCCGCTGGCCTACGTCGGCGTGATGATGCTCATGCGCCAGGAGGTTCGCAAGTTCACCTCCGCCAACTACCTCGACGGCGTCGTGGTCACGCTCACGTGTGCCGCGGCGTTCGCGGCCTTCGCGTTCGGAGCGATCCAGCACGCCGCCGGGGATGACGCGGTCACCGTCGCGTGGAACCTGATCTATCCGGTCGCCGACATGCTGTTGCTGATCCTCACCCTCGGGGCCGCCGCGCTCGTGCCCGCCGGCCGGCGCACGCGGTGGTACCTGATGGCGGCGGCCAGCCTCGCCAACGCCATCGGCGACGTGTGCGCGCTGTTCGACAACGGGATCGGGGCCACCCACTTCGGTTACTTCTGGAACTCGATCGCCTGGCCGGCCTCCCTGTTCCTGTTCTCGCTGTCGGTGTGGGTCGCCTCCCGGCGGCCGGACGAGAGCGAGCTCAAGGAGACAAGCTCCGGCTTTGCTGTCCCCGGCGTAGCCGCCGGCCTGGCGCTACTGATCTTGTTCATCGGGTCGCTCAACCACATCAACCAGATCGCTCTCGGCCTCGCAACGGCCACGCTCGTGGCCGCCGGCATCCGCTTCGGCCTGGCGCTGATGCGGCTGCGCGAGCTCACCGAGGAGCGCCACCGCCAGCTCGCTGATTCGGCCAAGACCGAGCGCGACTCGCGCGAGGCGCTGCAGGCCGCGGTCCGCGACTACTCCGAGTTCGCAGCCAGGGTCGCCGACGGGGATCTCCGCGCCACCGTCACCGCGAACGGCAGCGCCGACCTGCACGGCCTCTCCGAAAGCCTCAACAGCATGGTCAGCGGGCTCGCCCAGATCTCGAGCCACATCCAGGCTGGAGTGCAGGACATCGGCGCATCGACCGCCGAGATCCTGGCATCGGTGAGCCAGCACACCGAGAGCGCGAGCCTCCAGTCGGCCGCGATCGCCCAGACCTCCTCGACGGTCAACGAGCTCAGGCTGGCGGCCGAGGACACCGCCAAGATGGCGAGCGAGGTGGCCGACAGGGCCAACGACTCGCTCCAGGTCTCGGGCGAGGCCACGACCGCCGTCAACGCGATCACGACCGCGATGGAGGACATCCGCGAGCGTGTGGACGCGATCGCCCGCGACATCGTGACCCTGTCGGAGCGGACTCAGCAGATCGGCGAGATCACCGCGACCGTCAACGGCCTCGCAGACAGGTCCAACCTGCTCGCGCTCAATGCCAGCATTGAGGCCGCCCGGGCCGGCGAGCATGGCAAGGGCTTCATGGTCGTCGCCGAGGAGGTGCGAAAGCTCGCCGAGCAGTCCAAATCCGCGACGGCACAGGTCGAGACGATCCTGGGCGACGTCCAGACGGCCACATCAGCGGCGGTTCTCGCCAGCCAGGAGGGCACCAAGGTCGTCGAGCAGGGCCTTGTACTCACCGAGCGCGCCGGCGAAGGCATCCGCAGTCTCTCCGACACGATCGGGGAGTCGTTCGCCGCGGCCCAGCAGATCGCCGCGTCGGCTCAGCAGCAGAGCATCGGCATCGAGCAGATCGCGCAGGCGATGAGCCACGTCAACGACGGTACGACCCAGTTCCTCGAGGGCGCGCACCAGTCACAGCGGGCCGCCGAGACGCTCAACGAGCTCTCGGGTCAACTCGTCGCGGTCACCGAGCGCTACCGCGTCTGAGCGGTCACGAGGACCGCCTCGTAGTTCATCTCGAACGCGCCGCCCGCGGGGTCGAGGGCTCGCCTGACCGCTTCGAGCAGCTCCTCGAGTCGCGCTGGCGGAGGCGACTGATGATCGCTGTGCGTCGTGAGGTGGTCGGGCGACCCCGCCGGCTCATCCGTCATCCTGACTCGGGAGCGCGTACATACAGCGTCCCGCCGGGTCCCGAGGCCCGGATGCGCAGTCGCGGCGCGCCGGCCGGCGGTCGTCGGGACGGCGGTTCGATTACCTGGCTCGCGAACGCCCCACCGCCGTCCACGTCGAGCTGGACTCCGGCCGGAACGAGCACGGTCACCGTGCCGAACAGGTTGTAGATATCGAGCTCGACCTCGGGGCCCGCGAGCCTGGCCTCGCGCAGGTCAAGCACGATCGTCCCGAACAGCGCCCGCCACGATGAGCGCTCGGGTATCTCCCAGGAGCCACGGCGAACCAGTTTCGAGCACAGCGCACGGTGCTTCTGCGGCGTGATCACCGCCGGCAACGGCGTCCATGAGCACCGCGACTCCGCGCTCGCGCTCCTCGTCGCTGGCTCGGATCGCCGGGAGCTCGGGTCGGTCCTCCATACCCGACGCACGGTAAACCACCGCGCCGTTCGCCGCGGCTACTCGGAGTCCAGGTAGGTGACGACGGCCAGCACCCGCCGGTGGTCGTCGGGCGAGTGCGGGAGGCGGAGCGTGCCGAAGATGTTCTTGATGTGCTTCTCGACGGTGTGCTCGGAGACGAACAGCCGCTCCGCGATCGCCTTGTTGGACCGCCCCTCGGCCATCAGCGCGAGCACCTCGCGTTCCCGGTCGGTCAGGTGCTCGAGCGGGTTGTCGGCCTGCCGGCGCCGGCCGACGAGCTGGCTGACGACCGCCGGGTCGAGCACCGAGCCTCCCTGCCCGACGCGGCGAACGCTCGCCGAGAGCTCGTCGAGGTCGGCGACCCGTTCCTTGAGCAGGTAGCCCACGCCATCGGTCCCGCTTGACAGCAACTCGATCGCGTAGCGAGCGTGCACGTGCTGGGAGAGCACGAGGATGCCGACCGCCGGGTGGGTCTGGCGGATCGCCTTCGCCGCTCGGAGGCCTTCATCGGTGTGGGTCGGGGGCATGCGGATGTCGACGATTGCGACGTCGGGCTCCGAGCGCTCGACGAGCTCGAGCAGCTCGTCCGCGTCCGCGGCCACGCCGACGACCTCGAAGCCGGCCTCCTGCAGCAGGCGCGCCAGGCCCTCGCGCAGGATCACGGCGTCGTCGCCGACGGCTACCCGCATGGGATCCGCGCCGTCAGTCGCGTCCCGCGTCCAGGTGGGCTTGACATCGTGAACTGTCCCCCGAGCGCCTCAACGCGATCGGCGAGTCCGCGCAGCCCTGATCCGGGCCCGACGGCCGCGCCTCCGATGCCGTCGTCCACGATGTCCACGGTGAGCACGCTCCTCGCGTACGAGACGTCCACTCTGATCTCACTCCCGTGCGAGTGCTTAACCGCGTTCGCGACCGCCTCGCTCGCGAAGTAGTACGCGGCGGTCTCGACCTGATCGGGCAGGCGCGTGTCGAGGTCGATGTTCAAGTGGGCGGGGAGGCCGGCGCGCCGGCACAGCTCCTCGAGCGCGACCGGCAGGCCGCGTTCGACCAGCAGCGTCGGGTGGATTCCCTGGGTGAGCTCGCGCAGCTCTTCGAGCGCCAGGGTGAGTGCGGTACGTGCCTCGTGCACGATCGGCGCCGCATCGCTCTCGACGGGCGTGAGCTTCGACTCGAGGAGCCCAAGCGACATCGCGATCGAGACGAGCCGCTGCTGCGTGCCGTCGTGCAAGTTCCGCTCGATCCGGCGGCGCTCGGCGTCGGTGGCCTCGACCAGCCGCCCGCGCGAGGCGTTCAGCTCGACGAGGCGGGCGCGGAGCTCGGCTTGAAGTCGCTCGTTCTCGAGCGCGAGGCCTGCGGCAGCGCACACCGACTGGACGAGCCCCGAGTTGTACTCGAGTGCCGGGTCGTGTAGCAGCATCGCGATCGGAACCCCATCGCGCTCGACGAATGTCGAACCGCGACCGCTGTGCGGGTCGGGCGCCTCGACCGGGCGGCCGTCACCCGTCACGTACCGGGCCTCCGCGGGGAACCAGTAGGCGAGCTCGAGCGACGGGTCGCCGAGCGCCCGGGCGAGCGCCGCTCGCAGATCGGCGGCCTCACTCGGTCCGCCCAGCTGCACGACGAGGCCGGCGACGCTTCCGCGCGCGAGGCGCCGCCGCACGAACGTGGCCACGATCGCGATCGGCACGAATGCCATCGTGAGGAACCAGACCCTGGCCGGGGCTGATCCGAGCGGGTTGCCGGCCAGGTCGTCGACGACGGTGACGGTCAACGCGATCAGCGTTGCGGTTCCGGCCAGCACCACCCAGGTGATCTCGCGCCGCTCGGGACGGCTGGCGCGCAGCCAGCGGAGCCCGAGCACACCGAGCGCGGTCAGAGTCAGCGCCGTGGCGAACAGTCGCTGGATGTTCAGGAGCGTGAGAGCGAGCCCGTTCTCGTGGAAGACCTGGATCAGGTTGTGCCCGCAGTCCCCGCCGCAGCGCAGACCCGACCCGCTTCCGAACAGCATCGCGGCCACCTGCAATCCAAGCACCGCGACCGCGACCAGGACGATGGCGCGGTCGAATCTTCCCCGGAGCTCGCCCGACGGGAACGACAGGATGATGTAGATGAATCCGACCACGAACACGTACTGAATGGCCACGCCGAGGGTGTACAGCGGCGCGCTCGACGCCTCGCTCAGCAGCCCAGCGAACCAAGCAAACCCTGTCGCCACCATGATCGGTCCGAGCTTGTTCGCCGGCCTTGCCCGCCAGGACGCGAAGCCGCAGCCGATCAGCGAAGCGCCGACGAGCACGGTCAGGTAGGGCCCCGGCTCCGTCGGCCGGTTGGCGTTGGCGTGCGCCGCCAGCCACGTCGCGCCCACTGCGGCACCGATCGCCGCCGCGATCAGCAGGAACCACTTCGCCCTCATCGTGACTGGAGATTGTCGCGTCAATCGCCCGCGCCGACCAGGGCTGGTTGCGCGCGTTCCACCTGCACGCGCGGAAGCCACGCAAGCCAATTCGGGAGGTACCAGTTGCGCTCCCCCAGCAGCTTCATCGTCGCGGGCAGCAGCACGCCGCGCACGACCGTGGCGTCGAGCAGGACGGCGACGGCCAGCCCGACCCCCGCCTCCTTGAGGTCAAGCGCGCTCGCCGTCCCGAACAGCGAGAACACCCCGACCATCACGAGCGCGGCGGCGGTGACGACGCCGGCGGTCCGGGAGATCCCGTGGCGGAGCGCGTCGTCCGTGCTCATCCCCGCGTCGACTCCCTCCCGGACGCGGCTCAGGATGAACACGTGGTAGTCCATCGACAGCCCGAAGAGGACCACAAAGAGGAACAGCGGAAGCCACGAGATGATTGCCCCGTCCGAGCGGAAGCCGAGCGCGCCCTGAGCCCAGTGGCGCTGAAACACGAGCACGAGCACGCCGTACGACGCGCCCACGGACAGCAGGTTCAGCACGATCGCCTTGACCGGCACGACGATCGAGCGGAACGACACCAGCAGGACCACGAACGCGAGCGCCAGCACAAACGCGACCACGTACGGGACCCCACGTCGCATCTGATTGGTGAAGTCGACGTCCTCGGCGGTGTCGCCGGTCACCGCGGTCTTCGTGCCCGGGACCCGTCCCAGCGTCTCCGGCACAAGCAGGTTTCTCAATGCCTTGACGTCATTTCGGCTCGCGTTGTTGTCACCAAAGCCGGTGAGTGGCAGGCCGAGCGCGACGGACCGGCGATCTACGCCGGGACCAATCGCGAACGGAGGGTGGGCGACTCCGGTCTGTGTCGCGAGCGTCTCGAGGCGGCCGACCGCCTGGCGCATGGCTGCGGTCTGGCCGGCCGGCCACGTCGCAACGACGATCGCCGGCGCGGAGGTGCTCGGGAACTCGCCCGTGATCCGCGTGGCGAGCTCCGACTGGCTCGCCGAGGAGAGCGCCGCCGAGCTCGGCTTGGCCACGTGCATCCCGAGCGCAGGGATCGCGAGCGCGACCAACAGCCCGCCCGACAGGCACGCGGCGACGACCGGGCGCCGCATGACGCGATCTACGACACCGGCCCAGAAGCGCGACTCCCCGGCAGTCGCCAGTTGCGGCAGGAACGGGATCCGGCCGCGATCGATGCGCGGCCCGAGCAGTTGGAGCAGCGCCGGCAGGACGGTGAGTGATCCGGCGACCGCACACGCCACCACGACGATCGTGCCGGCGGCGATCCCGTTGAAGACGTCAGATCCAACGATGAACTGACCGGCCATCGCGATCGCGACGGTCGTGCCTGCGATCAGCACCGAGCGCCCCGAGGTACGCGACGTGCGGTCGAGCGCCTCGCGCGTCGAGACGCCCCGGTGGCGCTCCTCGCGCGAACGAACGACGTAGAACAGGGCGTAGTCCACTCCCACGGCCATCCCGATCAGGAGCACCACGGTCTTCACGCTGTCGTCGAGCGGGAAGATCTGGCTGACCGGTCCGAGCAGCCCGAACGCCGCGATAACCGCGGTCGCCGCGAGCATCACCGGAACGACCGCGGCCACCAGTGCGCCGAACGAGATCAGGAGCACCAGTAGCGTGACCGGGATCGACAACTGCTCGGCCCGGTGCAGGTCGCTGCCCCCACCCGAGGTGGGATCGACGGCCATCGCGCTGACGCCGGGATGCGCCGCCGCCGCGGCCTTGATGGACGCTTGCAGGCGCGGCATGTCGAAGGGCCTCGTTATCTGGGCCGTCACGAGCGCGGCATGCCGGTCGGAGGCGATCGAGACGTGGGTCGGGCCGCCGAGAGCGTCGTGCATGCGTGTGGCCACCTGACCGGTCGCCGCCTGAAACGCTGGCGCGCCGGCGGTCAGCGTGTCGCTCTGCACGTACGCGTATTCCTCGGCCGGGAGGCCCAGTCGGTGGGAATCCATGAGCGCATAGCCGCGTGCCGACTCCCCCACCGCGCCGTTCTGGAGCGGCTTCGATCCGGTGAGCGCGAGAGCGAGCACGGCCACGACGACGAACGTCAACCAGGCGGCGATCGCGAGCACGGGCCGGCGCGTGCTCCAGCGACCGATGGCGGTGGGTGAGAAGCGTTTGAGCATGACGTGGAGACTGACGGCGCCGGGGTGCGGTGAACAGCCGGGGGTCCGGAGTCTGCGGGTAGGGCTATCCGGTACGCACGCCACTCGTATGATCCGGCGATCGTTCCCGAGGCGCGACTCAACACCACCGACGCCGGGCTCGTGCCGGCCGGCGACGGCTGGTTCGTCCTGAACGCGCGGGACGGTCGGTGGCGCGAATGGGACGGATTCGGCGCGCGCCTATCGGTCGAGGGAGAGACCGAGTTTCCCCAGGTCGGCGTCAACCTCTACGTGCTCGCGCCCGGCGAGCCGATCGGGATGTACCACTGGGAGGCCGATCAGGAGGACTTCCTCGTGCTGTCTGGTGAGGCGCTCCTGATCGTCGAGGGCGAGGAGCGGACATTGCTGCAGTGGGACTTCGTTCACTGCCCGCCCCGCACCCGCCACATCATCGTCGGCGCCGGCAAAGGCCCATGTGCCGTGCTCGCCATCGGGGCGCGACGGCATCACGCGGGCGAGGATTGGGGCGGATACACGGTCGACGAGCTCGCACTCCGCCACGGCGCCGGCGTCGAGCGTGAGACGAATGACGCCGACATAGCGTACGGCCACCTGCCACCGCGCACGTTCACGCGCTACCGCGAGGGCTGGCTCGGTGACTGACGCGCGGACTCGGCTCCAGTTGGCCGGGTCGCGGGCACTCGGAGCCCTCGGCTACGAGCTACGTCGCTCGGACGCGCTCACCCACGCCGACTTCTCCGATGCCCACCGCGCGCTATATGAGCAGGTGAGGCCGTACACCCAGACCTCTCTCGAGCGCGTTGCTGCCCTCGCTGGTGGAGTCGAGTACGTGATCCGCCGAGATCTTCCGGGAGATTTCGTCGAGTGCGGTGTGTGGCGAGGCGGGAGCGCGATGGCGATCGCCCTGACACTGCTGCGACTGGGAGTGAGTGACCGGAGGCTGTGGCTGTATGACACCTTCGGAACGATGCCTCCCGCGGGCGAGCACGATCGCGACTACGCGGGCCGTACGATGCCCGCCGGTGCGCTGGACCCCATCAACAACTCGGCAAACATCGCGGGACTGACACTCGCGGAGGTGAGGAGCGCGGTGGCGTCGACCGGCTATCCACCCGGGCAGGTGACATTCGTCGAGGGTCTCGTCGAGGAGACGATTCCGCGCTCGGCTCCGGGACGCATCGCCCTCCTGCGCCTCGACACCGACTGGTACGAGTCGACGCGCCACGAGCTTGTCGCGCTCTATCCCCGGCTCGAGCGCGGCGGCGTCCTGATCGTCGACGATTATGGTCACTTCGCGGGCGCCCGCAAGGCCGTCGATGAGTACTTCGCCGGCGAACCGATCCTGCTCAGCCGGATCGACTACACGGGCCGGATAGCGGTAAAGGTCTGAGCTTTGCTCAGCCGATCGACTTGATCTTCAGACCGAGATCGGCAGCCCGCGCCTTCACCGCCCGGAACTCCTCGATCCGCTTCATCTTGGCGTCCCAGCGCGGATCCGATTCGGACCCGATCGGCGCGCCTCGGCCGAGATCCCGGGAATTGAAGTCGAGGCCGCGACCGCGCAGCACGATCCGCTGCACGAGCGCCGGGTCGACCCGCCCGGCCGATCCGGTCAGCCGGGTCCGCATGATCGATCCCGCAACGTCGCCGTGAACGAGCAATCGACCCGGACAACCGGTCGTGAGACGACCGAGAACCGCGTCGGTCTCGGTCGCCATCTCCTCATCGCCTTGGGTGCACAACAGCGCCTGAATGTGGTCATCGGCGACGTCGGTGACGAGCACGAGCATGCCCGGCCGATCATCCGGCTGGGCGATCCAGATCTGCCCGACGGCGACCTCCGGACGCGGCAGATCCTCCGGGGCTACCGACGCGTTGTCGACGACCTTCACGAGTCGCCGGGGAATTTCGTTCGACATGGCCTTCCTTGGGTCCTGCGGCAGCGGCCTTCCGATCGCCACTGCCCACGGAGCAGGTCCCAGGCCCCGCGACACATGAACAACGGTGCTCGGGTCGAGCTCTTCCGGGTCGAGCTCTTCCGGGTCGAGCTCTTCGGAGCGCGCGTTATACGCCGCCGGCCACGCGGGTCACCGCGCCCGAGGTGTAAGCGGCCTCGGGGCCGAGCAGCCAGACGATCGCCGGCGCGATCTCCTCGGGCTCGGCCAGCCGACGCATCGGAATGCGTGACACCGCGCTTTCCGCCCGGTCCGGAGCACCGGCGGCGCATGGATGTCGGTGTTCACGATCCCGGGCGCAACCGCATTCACCCGGATGCCGTCATCGGCAACCTCCTTCGCCAGCCCGACGGTCAGTTCCTCCACTCCGGCCTTCGCGGCCGCGTAGTGGACGCTCTCGTGAGGCGAGCCAGGCGTGGCCGCGGCCGATGAGATGTTCACGATCGCGCCGCCGTGCCCACCCCGCCGAGTCGACATCGCGCGGACCGCTTCGCGGGCACACATGACGACACCCACCAGGTTGACGTCGATCACGTTGCGGATCACGTCCGCCGGCGTGTCAGCCAGGTCGCCGGTGTGGGCCGTCAGTCCGGCGTTGTTCACCAGACCGGTCGGCGGTTCGATCTCCGCTGCCGCGTTGAACAGGCGCTCGACGTCCGCCTGGTCCATGACGTCGGCCTGGACGGCGATGCACCGGGCGCCGTGTCCGGAAGCGCGATCGTCACAGTCTTGGCTTGTCCGGGTTCGAGCGACACCTTCTGAAATCCCTTCAGCTGGTTTGGCGGCTCTCCCGTCGACGCGGGCATCCCGATATACGCCTGGGCGACATCGGCCCTGCCGCATTACTCGTATCTGCTCGCCGGCCTCATACCTCAAGCCCAGATCAAGATCTACCCCGACTCCGCCCACGGCTTCCTGTTCCAGCACCACGCCGAGTTCGCCGGCGACGTCGACGCGTTCCTCAGCGCGTCGTAGTCGCCACGAGCGGAGCGGCGGCGTTCAGGATTTCGGCTAGCTCCTCCTCGGGGCGGTTGGGCGGAAGAACGAGATTGACGCTGTCGGCGCCGGCCGCGAACCATTCGCCGAGCGCATCTTGGGCGTGGTCGTAGGTTCCGAACAGGGTGACCTCGCGCGCCAGGTCCTCGGCTGCTGACGGGAGCTCGGGAGTCTTAGTCTCACGCGCCGCTTCGATCATCGCGTCGACGGCGTTGGCCATTCCGAATCGTTCGGACAGCATTCGCGGATAGAGCGGGCCCATCCGGGTTGCGTACGTCGACAGCCACCATGCGGCAAGCCGTCGCGCGACCCGCTCAGTGGGTGCGAGGGCAACGGGAATGCCAACGGAGACGCGCGTTGGGGTCTTGGAGAGCTCTGAGATCGACTCACCCTCGTGTAGCGTCGCCCGCCCCTCGTCTATCCGAGACCGTGCCCATAGGAATGGCGCCCAGCCGTCGGCGAGCTCACCGGCGAGGCGAATCGATCCCGCGGATAGGGCGGCCAGGACAATCGGAACGTGTCGCTCAGGCACGACGCCCAGCCGAAGCGGACGGGCGCGGTCAGCCGGGTTTGGTTGCCGGTCGCCCCTGAGCAGCGCCCGCACTGCCGTCAGCGTCTCCCGCAGCCGCGTCAGCGGCCGGCTCCAGGCAACGCCGTGAAAGCCCTCGGTCAGCGGCGGGCTGCTGGCGCCGATCCCGAGCGAGAACCGACCTCCGCTGGCCCGCTGGAGGCTCGCCGCGCCGAGGGCGATCGTGGCCGGTGTGCGTGCCCATGCCGAGACCACCGAGCTGCCCAGTCCAATCCTCCCGGTTCGCTCCGCGACCTGCGTCAGGAGGACCGTCGAATCGTGCGTCCAGCCTTCAGCAATGTCGACTCGGTCAAAGCCGAGATCCTCCGCCTGGCCGGCCAGCCGAAGGATGAGATCCGCCCGGGTCTCAAATGGTGTGAACGCCACGCCCACGCGGCGTGGTTCGGCGACGGTCGTCATGTTGGATCCTGTCTGTCGTTCGGCGGTCGTCGACGCCGGTCAAAATCAGGGTTCTGCGCCCGGCGTTCATTGCCATGACGTCCCGCGAACGACGATCCTTCCCTATAGCGCCAAGTGCCCCGGCGGGCGGCGCGGTGCGATCCGATCGCGCTTGGTCACAGCTAGCGATCCCGCACTGGCGTCGTTGCCGTCGCCAAGCGCGATCTTCGACAACACCTCGCGCTCGCGCTGGGTCAGCTCGGACAGCCGGTGGCATGCCCCAAGCTCTCTGATCTGGTTCAGCGCATCGACAATCAGCGGGTCGAGGACGGACCCACCCGTGGCGACGGTCTCGATCGCCCCGATCAGACTGTGGTAGGTGCGAATGCGCTCGGTCAACAGGTAGGCTCGTCGACGGGTTCCCGTGCACAGGACGCCAAGCACCGATGAGGGGTCGAGGTGGTCTCCAAGCACGACGACGCCGATCTCGGGGTTTGTGTCTCGCAGGCGGACCGCGATGCGTATTCCCTCGTCGACTCCCGAGGGCGGCATTCGGACGCCGGTCAAGACCACGTCCGGCTGCAACGCGGTGATCGCGGTCTCGAGGTCGTCGCCGTTCGTGCACACGGCCGTCTGCTCCACCTGAGTGGACATGCCTAAAAGCGAGGTCACGAACTCGCGAACGAGATATGAGTCGTGGGCCACCGCAACGCGGATCGGCCGGAGGTCAGCTTGGCTACCGACCAGCACGACCGGATGTCGGCAGTCCCGGACCTCGAGCCATCGCTCCGCCGGATCTTCGCTCCTTCAGGTCCTCAACTTGCTTTCGGAGAAGCACGTTCTCGTCGTTCAGCGCACGGTTCGCACGCCGCAAAGCGGTTATCGCGCCGGCCATCCGAGCCACCGCGAGCTCGCGGGCTCGACATCGCTTGCGGAGCCCACGGAGTTCTTCCTCCAAGAGCGCGATGCGCCGGTCGATTGTGGACGGCCGGTCATGTCGCCGTCGATCATCCTTCCCCGGCCCCCGCCCCGGCCCCGGCGTGGCGCGCTCGGTCAATGCCACGGCTCCCGCATTGCCAGCCGAGACGGCCAGCGCGAGGGGGTTGGCGCGATTCATGGCAGTATTGAATCGGCCTGGGGCCCCCCTTTAAGGGTAGTTAGTACCCTCCGTAGTTATAGTTTCCAGAATGATCGGAGGGCACAGCCGGACGGTCGCGTTTGAACGGCTTTGCTTCCAGCCACGGTAAAGACCCATGTCCCCGCGATGCCCACGAGATAGCGGCGGAGTAGCTGAGGTACTCGGCCCTAGCGCGTACCAGGCCCTGTATGAGAACAGCCCCGACGGGGTCCTGTTTACCGTTCCCGACGGCAGGGTGCTGGCCGCAAACCCGGCGGCGTGTCAGATCCTCGGCAGGACCGAAGCCGAGATCCGTTCCCTTGGTCGGCAGGGCATGGCCGACCTCGCCGATGAGCGCTGGGCTGGGATTTTGGCCGAGCGCGCCGGCGTCGGCCAGGCAAGTGGCGTCGCGAGGATGCTCCGAGGCGACGGTGCGCCAATCGAGGTCGAGATGAGTGCGAGGATCTTCAACGATGCCGACGGCGAGGAGCGCACCTGCACCATCATCCGCGACGTCACCGATCGGGTGCTCATGGAGCTCGAATTGCGCCGCAGTCGCGAGAGGCTGGCGGAGGCCGAGCGCGTCGCGGGGATCGGGAGTTGGGAATGGGACATCGCCAACGACCGGATCAGCTGGTCGGACGGGTTGCTCGACATCTACGGCATCGCTCGAGAAGACTTTAATCCGCGTGCGGCGGCCGGAATCGAGGAACGTGTTTATCCAGCCGATCGGCGCCAGGTGCTTGAAAGTCTGGAGCGAGCGCTCGCGGAGCGATCATCGTTCACGCTCGAGTACCGGGGCGTCCGCGGCGACGGCAGAGTCCGCACGCTGCGCAACCGCGGCGAGATCGTCGTCAATGACCGCGGTGAGCCGATCCGTGTGGTCGGGATCGCCCAAGACATCACCGATGCCAAACTCGCCCAGGAAGCGCTTCAGAACACGTCCTCTGAACTGGAGCGCCGCGCTACCGAGCTTCACGAGCTCGCGCGACGAACCGGCGGTGCGCCCGAGCCGCGGCCTCAGGCGCAACTCACCGCCCGCCAGCTGCAGATCCTCGGCCTCGTGGCGGAAGGCCTGACCAGCGCCGAGATCTCACGACGCCTGTTTGTCAGTGAAACCACCATCAAGTGGCACGTCAAGCAGATCCTCGCCAAGACACGCTCGGCGAACCGCGCGGAAGCCGTCGCCCGCGTGCTTGGCGCATCACGGTAGCCACACTCAGCCGCGCTGCCGAGTCCGGTTTGGGCGGGGCGCTCAGCCTGACGCCTTCAGGATTGCAGCAATGGCGCACCCGGGATGGTGTCCGTCCGCGAACGGAGCGTGCGAGCCCCCGCATTCGGGGCAGGCTCCGTATGACTTCGTGGGTGTCAGCCCGCTCCACTGGTGCTTTTCGAGCAACCGCCTGAGCTCGCCGTTCAGGGCGCGGAGGCGCGCCAGCTCTGAGTCACTTGTCTCGCGGCTATCGCTCGGCCGAGCCGCTTCTAGGGCACTAACCGACCGCTCTGTGGTCGGATGCGTCGACGAGACCTCTATCGCCATCACTACCGCCTTTGCGAAGCTGTCAATTGGCTTAACCATCCGCGTCGCCGGCGCGGACACCATCCGGAGTGCTCCCCACAGTTGAGAGGGAAACCCGAGGACGGGTTGAGCGACGGATGTCTAGTCAGAGACCTGGCTCGGCCGTGATCTTGCCGGCGCTGACCGCCTCGACGAGCGCTCGGTAGTCACGCTCGTTCTGCTCGGCGTATGCCTTAGAACTCCGGGATCGCGCGGTCGAACCGGTCGCTGCTTCGGAGATAGGAGGCGACGGCGATGCGGTCACCGCTGCGAGCGTGCGCACGGGCTAGGGTCCAGCCGCATAGCTGGCCGTACACGGTCATGCTTCTCGGGACCATCTGCTCGATCTCCGCCGAACCCTTCCAGTCCTTACCAGGCGCCGATAGAAGTCACGCGGCTTCTGATCAAGGCCGGACGGCACATGCAGCCACCCCAGAAAGATGTCGCTGGCTAGCCTGCATCAGGCGCTGTCCGGTGACGACCCGCTCGCCGTGGTTGGGGAACCTCGCTCGCGCCGAGTACCTCCTCCAGCACCGAGGCGGCCTCCTTCATCTGCAGGAACAGGGGTCCTGGCCGTCGCGGCCGAGCAGCAGCGCGATCCAAGCTCGAGCCGCGACACTCCCCACGCCGACTACTTTGCGAGCGAAATCGGTCAGCCTGAACTGCTCCAGCAAGACACGGCGATCGAACTCGAGCGTTCTCCGGCAACCGCGTAATGCGGCGCGAGCTCCTCGATCATGCTCTCGATCTCCAGGCGGGAATACCACACCTCGAGGTTGTTCATTGCGGCGAACTGCGCCATCGCGGTGCGGTAGCGCCCGACGGTGTCGAGCACGATCCGCTCCTCATCTTTCGCGCGGTAGCCGTTGTCGCGCACGGCGATCAGCATGCTCGCGGCCAGGCGCTTTACGTCCCATTCCCAGGGTCCGGAGCGTCTCGTCGAAGTCGTTGACGTCGAACACCAGGCGCTGTTCGGGGGAGGCGAACACGCCGGGTGCGCGTCTCCGCAACACTGGACGGTCAGTCCCGATCGGGGTGTCCGTCCAAGGTCGTGGGCCATGATCATTGCTGCCCCGGGGTAGAACGTGACGGCGACACCAGCATCCGGCGATACCGGATACATACGAGCTCGGGGACCCGCGTGGCGGCTTGGCGCTCGAGTAGTTCGACCGGATCGGCCCTCGTGGGCGAGGGCTCATAGACGCCATGGCTCGGGCGCGGAACCTCCGCCCGCGCGGCCTTGCCATGTGCGACGCGCTCAGCCACCGATGGATGCGCAGGGCCTCGGTGTCCCTTGTCGACGCCCGCGTGGGGCTGCTAGTCCGGACGGTGTTCGTTGTCATTGCTCCTCGTATGCTTGACTCGCGGTCCGTTCGCATCGGTGTCACGGTGAACGTCGCCGGAGCGCATAACGGTGTGTGTCCATCTGCCCTAGGGTGACGGTACGAGGACCGAGGATGACGACCCTCAGAATGACCGCGATTGCTGCGTGTCAGGCGTTCGGTGATGATCGGTCCGCTCCGGATGGCTGGTGGCCGTGTATGACCGCGGACTCGTTGTGCGAGGAGCCATCGGTGTCGGGTGGTGACTGAAGCCGACGGAGCTCGTCCTTCACGGCCTGGAGCTCGGCGGACAGCTCGTCGAGCTTGTTCAATACGGGATCGTCTCCCGTGACTTCCCACCGCGCCCGGGTGCGAGATACGAAGCCGCTGGTGATGGCCGCTGTCACCACTGCAAGCAGGGAGAGTCCACCGAGCATCAGGAATCCCGCGATCAACTTCCCGGCTGTTTGGTCTGGGACAACGTCCCCGTAGCCCACCGTCGTCACGGTCTCGATTGCCCACCACATCCCGAGCCAGACGGTGTGGAAGGTACGGGGGTCGACAATCCGTTCGAGCACGCCGAACACGATCACCGCGATCGCCCAGAAGGCCGCGACGAGATACGCGGCGTCTCGAGGGCGCAGCCCCCTCCGCTCGATGCGCCTTTCGATCCACCGCTCGGATCGGGAAGTTGGGGATGCCGTCTCCATCCGCGTCGGAATCAGCTCAATCGGCCGAACAAGCCCTTGACGACGAACGGCAGGCCGAGGACAGCAAGGCCTAGGACCGCGAAGGCGCCGGGTTGGATCGCGCTGCTCCTGTCCCAGCGCGAGGACGAGATGCGGTCTTCATCCAGTACCGGCATCCGTCACCTCCAAACGTCGCTCGCCACCGCCGCCGGCGGCAATCGGCGGCGCACCGCAGCGCAAGCTGTCATCGCAGATCCGCGTCGATGCGTAGTTCCTTACGAATCCAGCACGCCATAGAGCGACACTAGCCCCAGTCCTTGCCCGCCCCATTGGGGTATAGGCGCAGGTATCGCTCGGCAAAATACGGTCCGTCACCCCCACCGTAACTGTCGCCGGGCGGTCCCGAGCACTATCGGAGGCGAGAAGAACGGAATGGCCAGCTAACACGCCGTTCTCCCGGCCCATCCAGCCTCCTCAAAAGGGCGTACCACCAGATGAACGCAACCCTACGATGCCGCAGCGCTCAAGCCGGCCCGTGTTATGCCTTCTCGAAGTCCTCAATAGCCACGGTCGGAGTGGGTTGGGGCCTCGCGGCTGCGTTACATCGGTGGGCGATAGCCAGCGTTGCTGCCGACGGCGTGCGCCCGGAACGATTCCCATCGACCGGTTTCGCCTGGTTTGGGTGATGCGACACCGCACACCGCTTGCTGAACTTGCTCCGTGACCAAAGTCATGGAGCCTCGCCCCGCACGCTGGGGCCGCATTGCCGTCATCGCCGAAGGCGGGTGCTGAGACTTGACGCGACGGCGCTGGATGGCGCTCTGTTTCGCCCTGGGGTCGACGTGCTTTCTGATCGGGCCGTTCCCCGGATACGCCAACCTGGTCGGCGATGCAGCTGACGCCGTGACCTTCTTTGTCGGCTCGATCCTGTTCACAACCGGCGGAGCGCTCCAGAGTTGGCTCGCCTGGCCAGCTCGCCACTCCCACGAGGGCGGGTCCGCGGCATGGTGGGCGGCTATCGTCCAGTCGGCCGGGACGTTGTTCTTCAACGTCACTACCTACCAGGCGACGCACACCGCCATCACGAGCTCCGAGTACAACAAGCTTGTCTGGCGGCCGGACTGGCGCGGGTCGATCTGCTTTCTCGTTTCAGGAGCGATTGCCTACCGCGCCTCCCCGCGCCACGCCGGTTGGCTGCCAGTTCGCGGCGGCACAGGATGGTGGCAGCCCGCGGTTAATCTGCTCGGCTGCGTCTTCTTCGGAATCTCCGCGGTCGCCGGCTACGTAGTTCCCTCGACCGGGTCGATGCTCTCCCAGGCCGCGTGCAACTGGAACACATCGCTGGGCGCCGCGTGCTTCTTGGCCTGTGCGCTCGACACGTTGATCACAGGCGAGGCCTCCAAGATGCCGGGCTTCCGGCGTTTGCGCAAGTTGGAGCGTGAGGTTGGCCAGGGCATCCGCCGAGTGATATGAAGCAGGGTTGCGAGTTGCGCCGATCGGGCGCACCAACCGGCCGGGGAAGCCGCAAGTCCAAGGAAGCCATGGCTTACGGTCCCGTCGCGTTACGCGGCGGGCTCGCTGCGCGCTCGGGTGCGCCAGCCGCCTGACCGAGCTCGGTCTCACCTACCTCGCCCATCAGGTCCCGGTCGAGCGCGATGACCGAGCGCAACTCGAGAAAGCGACCGGGCAGCGGTCGATAGCCGCTCTAGTCGCCGACGAGGAGATCGTCGAGGGCGAGAAGGCCATCCGCAGCTATCTCGACGCGCACTTCACCGAGCCGCGCAGCACGGAGCGACAGCGCGCGAAGGCCGCCTAAGCAAAGCAAAAGGAACTGGAGGAAGCATGTCCTACTCGGTGACGGCCAACCAGACCATGTCGTTGCGGCCGGGCTGCTCCATGATGTCCTGGAGAAGACCCCGACAGCAGCGCTAGAGCTTGAGCTCGAGTTCGGAACCAGCATCGCGGAGCTCGTCGCGGCGGTCTCAGATGATCCATCGATCAAGCCCTACGAGGAACGCAAGCCGCGAATTGGGTAATCGGGTGGAGCGGTCTGGCTCCGAGACGCTCGCGCTTTACGCCGCGGACAAGATCGCGAAGGTGCGCGAGCTGGGACTGCTGTCAACCTGGAGAGCCAACCAAAGAAAAAACCAGGCAAAGCTGGCTCATTACCGCGCGGGCCGCGAGATGCTTCGGCACGCTGCCGGGCACACCGGTCTGGTTATATGCCTGGACGCTGAGCTGGGCGCCTCGAGCCGCGTGGGTGAATCCGGGGGCTGGGTCGGTCTATTCGGGGTGGGCGAGTTCGACTGCGCCGAACCCTTCGAGTGGCCTGTCGATGAAGAAGATCTCGAGCGAGAGGTCGGGCTCGACGTGGGCTTGTGAGAGGAACGCGAGCACCTTGCGGCCGGTGAGCTCCTCGATCGTGTCGGTGAAGCGTTTGGTCATCATGTGTTGGAAGTCGTGGCGCATACCGACGACGCGGTCGGGATCGCCGGAGTCCATCATCGTCTTCTCCAGCGGCGTGAAGCCGCTACCGCGCATGACGACGACGATCAGGTCGTCCAACGCGTAGGTCTTTGCCTTCATCGGGCCGCGCCCGTAGTGCTCGCGCTGGATCTGGACGATGCGGTTGGAGATCGCCGACAGCAAGTGTCCGCCGCTGAGGGGCGCCTCCCCACCGGCTGGCGATGCTTGTCCGTCCTCCACTCCCGTGTCCAGCGAGGCCCGCGAGACCTCGTCCGTCCGGGTGCACGACTGACGCCGATCCGTATTTCTTCGCGATGCGGACAGCTCGCGGCAGTGCAAGGCTCAGCGATTACGTGAGAAAGACTGTGATGGCGTGTGCCGCTGACGGTCGAGGTCGGCTGGCGCGAGAGAGCGTTGGTCGTTCGCTGCAAGACGGGCACCCGCTCGAGAAGTGCGCGTCGTGTCTCCGATCACGGCGTGTGCGTGCAATGACGCTATTGACGCCGACGGAGGTGATGCCAGATGTCGATCGTTTCTCTCGATCGTCCCAGCCGTGATTGCGTTCCCCGTTTGACCGATTTGGATGTCGAGCGGGCGAGCTTTCGGATCGATGTGCCGGAGCGCTTCAACGCCGTGCGCGACATCGTCGATCGTTGGGCTTTGGAGAATCCTGATGCCGCAGCGGTCGTGTCGGTCGATGCCTGCGGTGAGCTTGTCGCCGAGCAGTCGGCGGCTGATCTGGCTCGCGCGTCGCGTGAGGTAGCGCGCATGCTGTTGGATCTTGGGGTGCGCTGGGGTGACCATGTGTTCGTGATGCTGCCGCGGATCCCGGAGTGGTACGCCGCGTTGTTGGGCGCGATGCGGATCGGAGCGATCCCGATGCCTGGTCCCAATCTGCTTACCGCAAAGGACATCGCGTATCGCTTCGGCCAGACTGGCGCCACCGTGGCGATCACAGATCCGGCGGGCACGGTGAAGGTCGATCGGGCGGTGCCGGGTCTCCCTGTTCGCTTGTGCGTGGGAAGCGCTCCGGGCGGGTGGCTGTCGTTCACCGAGCGGTGTGAAGCAATCGGAGACGGCGAGACGCCCGAGGACCCGACCGGTCGCGATGACCCTCTACTGCTGTATTTCACGAGTGGCACGGTCGCTTATCCGAAGATGGTCCAGCAGCCTCAGTCCTACGCGCTCGGTCATATCGGGACGGCTCGTTTCTGGCATGACCTCCGCCCGGGTGACCTGCATTGGACGGTCACCGACACCGGCTGGGCGAAGGCGGCGTGGGGCGGCTTGTTTGGCCAGATGCATGAGCGAGCCGCGATCCTCAACGTCGCGCTCGCTCGCCCCGACCCCGACATGATCTTCGGCATCCTGGCCCGATATCGCGTCAGTTCTTTCTGCGCACCGCCGACCTTGTACCGCCGGCTCGTGCACGACGAGCTCTCGAACTACGACCTATCGGCGCTGCGCCATTGCACGAGTGCTGGCGAGCCGCTCAACCCTGAGGTGATCCGCGCGTGGCAGGACCTCACGGGCGGCCTGACCATCTACGACGGCTACGGGCAGACGGAGACCACGTGCCTGGTGGCGAACTACCGCTCGATGGAGGTGCGGCCCGGCGCGATGGGGCGTCCCGTACCGGGATACGACGTCACCGTTGTCGATGACGATTGCGAACCAATCCGGCGCGGTGAGGTCGGCAACATCGTCGTGCGCTGCGAGCCGGACCGCCCGGTTGGCCTGTTCCCCGGCTACTACAAAGATCCTGACTCATCGGCCGCCGCGTTCCGCGGCCCGTTCTACTTCACGGGCGACAAGGCGGCGATGGACGACGACGGGTACTTCTGGTTCGAGGGACGCGACGACGACGTCATCACGTCAAGCGCGTACCGAATCGGACCCTTCGAGGTCGAGAGCGTCCTCGTCGAGCACCCAGCCGTCATGGAGGCTGCCGTCGTGGGCAAGGACGACCCCGACCGCACTCAGATCGTCACCGCTTTTTGCATGCTCGTTCCCGGACACGTTCCGTCATCCAAGCTCGCGCGAGAGCTTCAGGACTTCGTCAAGAACGGGACCGCCCCGTACAAGTATCCGCGTGAGATCCACTT